>WNEZ01000026.1_pt1 | contig 132566 bp, 132 predicted proteins | sample 5400521 | NCBI WGS metagenome assembly WNEZ01 (sample SAMN13153339, study PRJNA577476) | soil metagenome | isolation source: 120 cm saprolite under Douglas fir tree site 2 hole 1 replicate 1 | place: USA:California | collected 2015-04-18
CGCGCGACAAATACGCCGCCGCACTGCAGGTCCTCGAGAAAGACGGCGCGGCCGTCGTCGCTTTCGACGTCAGCTTTCCGGATCGGCGAGACGGGACTTCGAGCAAGTCCACTGGCGACAGCCAGTTTGCCCAGGCCCTGCGCGACAGCACGATACCGGTGGTCCTTTCCTATCCCGCCAGCGCTCTCGACCCGGGCGACGGGAAGCTGATCCAGCGCTCGGAGGTTACGAAGCCCGATCCGGGAATCGACGAGATCCCGCTGAAGGCATTTCGCTGCATAGACGGCAACCCCGACCCAAGGGTTCCGTGCCAGCAGCCGATGAAGAACGTGATCCTGGCCTCCACAGACCTCCAGCTCGACGCCGATGGCGTGGTCCGGCGGATTCCCCTTTTCGTCGAGCCTGCCTGTTTCGCGACTGGGGCCTGCACCACGCCGGTGATCAACACGTTCGCATTCGCCGCCTACCGCGCGGCCAACGCCGGTGCGGATCCCGCGAGCGGACCGACCCTGCAGGAGTCGGGCGATACAGCGAGTTTCGGCTCGATCTGGTCCGCCCAGGTCGACGGCACAGGTTCGGCGCTCATCAACTTCTCGGGACCGCCCGGCAACTACAAGAGCAAGGGGCAGTACCTCTCGTTCATCGATGTCGTGAACGGCGCGGTCTCCCCTGACATCATCAAGGGCAGCATCGTGCTCGTCGGGGCTTACAACCTCTCCGGCGTCAACGACCAGCAGCTGGTGACCACGAGCGCCGGCAGCAACGGCACGTTGCCGATGGCGGGTGTCGAGCTGCACGCGAACATCGTGCAGATGCTGGACAGTGCCGTGCCCACGGCCAACAGCCCCTCGAAGTTGCTTAGCCGCGAACCGCCGCTGGGCATCCTTCTGTCGATCGTGGTGCTGGCGCTGCTCCTCGCCCTGCTGGTGGCTCGTGTCTCGGTGCTGCGCGGCTTGGTCGCGACGGTGGTCGCCCTGGTGGCGTTCACTTTTGCGATGTCGTATTTCGCCGCTAACAGCAGCTTCGTCCCGGACCTGTTCCACCCGTGGCTGGCCATGGGCCTCACGTACACGGGTGTCACCGCATACCGCGTTCTATTCGAGGACCGCGAGCGGCGGAAGGTGACCTCCATCTTCGGCCAGTACTTGAAGCCGGAGATCGTGAGGCAGCTGGCCAAGACCCGTCGCGGGGTCGCAGATATCATGGTCGGCGGCGAGCGACGCGACATCACGTTGCTGTTTGTGGACATCCGCGGTTTCACGTCGATGTCGGAGTCGATGTCAGCGCACGAAGTTACGGCATTGGTCCAGAGGTACCTCGATCACCTGAGCGCGATCATCTTCACCTGGGATGGGACGATCGACAAGTACGTCGGTGACGCGATCGTCGCGTTTTGGAATGCGCCTCGGACCCAGGAAAACCATGCCCTGCTGGCAGTTCGGTGCGCATATGACCTCATCAACCGCGCGCCCGAGCTGCAGGCAAAGCTGGTCGCCAACGGTCTGCCGCCGGTGCGCTGGGGCATTGGGGTGAACACCGGGCCGGCCGTGGTCGGCAATCTCGGTTCGCGCAGCCGCATCCAGTACACCGCGCTCGGCGACACCGTCAACACCGCGGCGCGGTTCTGTGCCAACGCGCCCGCCTTCCACCTGTTGATCGGGCAGGCGACTTACGACGCGTGCAAGGACTACATCGCGGTCGACCTGGTGCCCGGCGTGCAGCTGAAGGGCAAGTCGGCCGAGACGTTTCGTATCTACCAGGTGGTGGCGATCCGAGAGACGCCCACGTCCCCATGGGTGCAGTTCCCGACCGAGCTGGCGGCACAGGCGCACCAGGGTTTTGCCCAGCAGTACACGCAGAAGTCGATCCTGGCCGCTGGCAACGCTGAGGCAAAAGAGATCCTCGTGGGCACGGCGGCGGAAGAGGCGCTCGCCGGCCAGGCGGCCGCGCAGGCTCCGCCTACTCAAGCGCCGTAGCTTCCCGGCCTCCTTCCTAGTGGACGACTGCTGACGTCAGCAACCAGGCAAGCGGAACGAGTCCCAGCACTCCACCGACGATGCCCATGCAGCCGGCGGTCTTCTTGGCGACAGGTTGCACCGGAGGAGTCGGGTTGTACACGGACTGAACGGGCTGGGCCGGCATCGGCGATCCCGCGGGAATCACCGGCATGCCGGCCATGGCTGGGATCGCTCCCGGGTAAGGCGTCGCGCTCGGCACCATCTTCGAGAGGTCCGCGCCAGGCTGCAGGCTTCGCTGCCAACCTGGTGTGAGGCGATCCGCGACGCGGCACATCGCCTCGTCGAATTCCTGCCCTGTCTGATAGCGCTCTTCCGGCCGCTTCGACAGGGACTTGAGGATCACCTCTTCGAGGCCGGTATCCAGCCCGGGCCTGTGCACCGATGGCGGTTTGGGCGGCGCCTGCACGTGCTTTGCCATCAACGTGAATGGGCCATCGGTGTCGGATGCGGTGAACGGCGGCTGGCCGACCACGAGCTCGTAGAACATGATCCCCGCCGAGTAGAGGTCGCTTCGTCCATCGACCTTGCTGGAGGCAACCTGCTCAGGAGACATGTACTGAGGCGTGCCGACCGTGGTGCCGGTCTTGGTGGCGGTCGAGCCTGCGCCTGAATCGTCCATGAGTCGCGCGATGCCGAAGTCGGCGACCTTGACGTCGCCTTCCTCAGAGATCAAGACGTTCTCCGGCTTCATGTCGCGGTGGACGATCGCGCGCTTGTGAGCGTAGTCGAGGGCCTGCAGCGCGCCGTGCATGACGGCAAAGGTCTGCGGCAGCGGAAGCGTGTTCTTGTTGAGCAGGTCTCGCAGCGACTTGCCCCGCACGAACTCGAGCACGATGTAGTTCGCGTCGCCGATCTGCTCGAGGTCGTGAACCTGTACGAGGTTGGGATGGCTCGCGCGGGCCATGACCTGCGCCTCCTGCATGAAGCGCTTCAACGCGGTCGGATCAGCGATCGCGGATTGGATCAGCTCCTTGATCGCGACCTCGCGGCCGAGTCCGGGCTGTTCGGCAAGATAGACGGCGCCCATCCCGCCCCGACCGAGCTCGCGTTTGACGATGTACTTTCCGATCCGGCGCTCGGGCGGCGAGACCGGCGCGATATGGGGGATCGGGATCAGACGCATGGTGGCTTCGACGGCGTAAGGGTCCGCCGGCGGCGCGGGCGGCGTCCGGGGGGATGCCGGATCGGACGAGGCGGCGCCCGGCGCCGGGGCCCAATCGGGCACGGCGGGTTGCTTCGGGTCGGGTGGAGTGCCTGGCGCCTGACCGGAATCGGTCATGTCGCCGCGAGCCTACCAGAGTAGGTTCGGCGGCAGGCTGCGCTTCGGACGCCGGGATGAGACTATGGCGTTTTGGTGGCCACCGACCCATAATCGGCGCGCACAGATCAGCTTTTACAGGAGGGTTTCCATGTCGCAGATCCCGCCCCCGCCTCCCGGACAGCCGGCTCCACCGGGTGGGACCGGTGCCGTGGGGAGCAACAAGAACCTGTACACGATTCTCGCCTGGGCGTTGCTGCCGCCAATCGGAAGCCTGATCTTTCTTTTTGTCGGCAAGGACGACCCTGACGTCAAGTACAACGCCGCCGAGGCGCTGGTGATACACGGTGGTGCATTCGTGGTTTGGCTTGTGCTCTGGGTGCTCACGATCATCATCTTTCCGCTTGCCATCCTCTTGATTCTTTGGGACATCGTCTGGTTCATCATCTGGCTGGTCGGGCTGATCATGGCGCTTCAGGCGAATGGCGCCCGTGTCAACTTCCCAGTCCTCGGACCGATGGCGCAGTCTTACGTGCCGATGGTGGAGACCTGGGCCAAGTAATCAATCACCGTTAAGGGGTGCGAAGAAGCCTCGCCTGCTGCGGGGCCTCTTTGTTTTAGGGCTCGGCGATCTGCTCCAGCGCCTTCTCGATGCCAGCTCGGAATTCGTCGCGCTCTTCGCGAAACAGGGTGGCCTCGGCGCGAGCTGTTGCCAGCTGGTGCCTCAGACGCTCGACCTCGGACTCGAGCTCCTTCATTCGAGGATCAGGTCCCGTAGCACCCTCGCGCGACTCCGCGAGCTCCATGCGCGCGCGTTCGAGCAGGACTTTCAGCTCGCGCCTTTCCGCAAGGAGCTCCTGGACCAGCGATTCAGCCGGCTTCTGCGGCTCTCTCGACATAGCGGCAAAGTCCGGGTTGAAACTCACGCAGGCGGAGGTGCTCCATCTCGCCGCGGAGGTAGCGCGCCTTGATCGCGAGGCTCTCGATTCCTTTGATGCCCTCGTATGGGAAGCGATAGAGCTTGCTCGAATCGACGAGCAGGCACAGCGATAGCTTCTCGCCGGCCTTTTCGATGACGTGCTTGTAGCAGGGCACGTTGCGGCGGGCGATCTCCATCTTCGTGAAGCCTCCGACCCTGCCTAAGAGCACATCGATTGGGCTCCGCATGTTGCATGACGAATGCTATCCGAGCAGCGACAGCTGCTTGGGTGGCGGAGGTGGCTGCAGACGGATGACCCGGCGATCCGCCACGCCATGAACGGCTCGGAGCCGGGCGACCTCCTTCATCGTCGATTCGCCGAGCGCGGAGGGGAGGTACTGGCGATCGAGGTAAGCACGCTCGTATCGAGGCACCAGCTCTGGCCATTGCTTCGAAAGCACCGACATGAAGTGCTCGCGCGTGCCGTTGCGGAGATGCAGCATGCCCGCCCAGAGGTTGGTGGCGCCGGCGGCTCGTACGGCTTTGATCACTGCTTCGAGCCGATCAGCACGGTCGGATAGCCCCGGCAGGATGGGCGCGAGGGCGACACCGGCCTTGATGCCCGCTGTAACCAGCCGTTCGAGGGCGCGCAGCCTCTGCTTGGGGTGGGCCGTCCCGGGTTCGGTCCTGCGCCACACGTCGTCATCGATGGTGGGGATGCTGAACGTGACCGTCAGATCGGCGCGCTTGGCAAGCTCAGTGAGCACGTCGATGTCGCGGACGATCATTGGCCCGCGGGTGATCATCCCGGTCGGATTCGAGAAATCGCGCAGGGTTTCCAGGCACTGCCGCGTGAGCCGGTACTTGCCTTCGGCCGGCTGATATGGATCGGTGGCCGCTCCGATGACCACGAGCTCCTGCCGCCACGATCGTTTTGACAGCTCGCCGCGGAGGACGCCCGCGACGTTGACCTTGACGCGCACCGTACGGCCGTAGCGGTCGTCGAACGGTCTGTCCGCCCGCAGTTCGTACGCCCGGACGTAGCAGAAGGCGCATCGATGCTCGCAGCCGATGTAAGGGTTGAGCGACCACTGGAAGCCCATGCCCTTGACGGAGTTCAAGGCCGACTTGCACTGGATCTCGAGGTACTCGACATCCGTGAGGCGCGGCTCTGGCATGTCCATCGCCCGATGATAGAACAAATGTTCGCCTATCGTCTTAACAACCTGGGTTGGCGGCGGGCTTCAGATCGAGTTGAATCCGGTCAGGCGTGCCGGTCGGGGGAGGAACCGGAAATCAGGGAGGGCCCGCCTAACGTATGTCGGGTCGGGTCGGCGAGGGCCCCTTTTCGAAGTGGCCTCGGGAGAGGGCCCAGCGGACATCGACCTCGTTGCGCAGGTCGTCGATCTCGCTCACGATGCTTCTCGCAAATGCAGTACTGGGACATCGTCACACGCTCGTTCAGGATCAGCTGGAACCACAAGTACCTGTGGCTGATCGCTCTGTTCTCTGGCGAAAGCAGCGCCGGATTCAACTTCAATTACTCGCAGCCGCAGCCCTCGTCCAACGGTCGAGCGCCCGACTTCGCCGCCGCTCAGCACCAGATCACTGCCTGGCTAAACGACCACATCGCGCTGGTGGCCTTCCTAGTGATTGCGTGGCTGGTGCTCGCGATCGCGTTTTTCATTCTCGGAGCAATCTGCGAAGGGGCGACTGTTCGCGCCTCCGCCGAGCATGACGCCGAACGGCCATTCCACCTGGGCTGGGCCTGGCGAGCGGGCATCACGACGATGTGGGTCATCGTCCGCTTCCGTTTGCTCCTTATTGCGCTCGGGCTACCGCTCGCGCTCCTTGTTTTCGGGCTGGTGGTCGGGTTAATCGCGGCATTGGCGAACGGAAATGCCGGCGCCGCGATTGGACTGGTCTTGGGCGGCGTGTTACTCGCGCTGTTGGGCATCCCTTACGTGATCTATCTCTTCTTCCTCGATCGTCTTGGCAGTCGGGCGGCCGTGCTCGAGCAGCTGGCGGCCAGAGCCTCCATCGCGCGGGGTCATCGGCTGCTGTTCAAACGCTTCGGCCGCACGCTGGTGGTCTGGCTGTTGTCGATCGCCGTCAGCATCGTGCTCGGCATTGCCCTGGCGTGCATCGGAGCGATCGTCTTCGTGCCGTTATTCCTGGGAGGAGCCGCCCTTCTTGCCAGCGGCTCGGCGGCGTTCTGGCTGTTGGTTGCGATCGCTGTCCTTACCTTCCTGCCTCTCTACCTGGTCGTCGCCGGATTCGTGTCCGCGCAGAGCTCGACGTACTGGACTCTCGCGTTCAGGCGGCTGGATCTCGACCCGGCTCCGTCGTACCCCTACGGGTACCAGCCACCGCCGCAACCCGCATCGTGAGCGACGAAAGCCAGGTCAGGATCGGCGGCTCCGCTTCGGGCGCGTGGTGGATGACGGGCAGAAGTCGTTGAGGATGCATTCCTCGCAGCGCGGCCGGCGCGCAATGCATACCCGCCGCCCGTGCAGGATCAGCCTGAGCGAAAGCGCCGTCCATTCTTCCTTCGGCACCATCGATGTGATCAGGCGCTCGATCTTCACCGGGTCTCGCGTCGACACGAGCTTGAGCCGGTTCGTGAGACGGATCACGTGCGTGTCGACCGCAAACCCCGGCTGGTTGAACCCGGCGCCGAGGATGACGTTGGCTGTCTTGCGACCGATGCCTGGAATCTTGAGCAGGTCCTCCATAGTCGCCGGCACCTGGCCGCCGAACAGCTCGACCAGCTTCCGGCTGGCGGCGATGATCCGCTGCGCCTTGACGTGATAGAAGCCTGTGGGCTTGACTATCGCCTCGACCTCGGCGGGATCGGCGGCCGCGAGGTCGAATGCGGTGGGATAACGGCCGAACAGCTTAGGCGTCACCAGGTTGACCATCTTGTCGGTCGTCTGGGCGGACAGGATCGTCGCGATCAGAAGCTGGAATGGGTTCTCGTGCACGAGCTCAGTTGCGGCCGGATACAGTTCGCGAAGTCGCTCGACCGTCAGCAGGGCCCGAGTCCGCGCCCCGCGCGGAAGGCGCGGTAAGGGTGGAGCTTTTTTCTTCCTAGGAGGCAAGGAGCCTGCGCGCTGCGGCCGCGACCTGCGCACCTTCGGCACGCCCCGCAAGTCGCGCGGTCGCGGCTTTCATCACTGCGCCAAACGCTTTGGGGCCGTCAGGCTTCAGCTCAGCGATCACGGCACGGACCTCCGCCTCGACCTGCTCGTCGCTCATCGCGACGGGCAGGTAGCCGCGCAGGATGGCCATCTCGGCCTCCTCGCGGCGCGCCGCTTCCTCACGCCCACCCTTGCGATATGCGTCAATCGCATCCTGGCGACGCTTGACCTCCTTGCGAGCGACCCGCTCGACGAGATCGTCGTCGATGGATCCACCTGCGCCGGCTTCCTTGGTTGCGCGCACGACCTCGCTCTTTAGGAGCGACAGCGTGTTCAAAGTGAGTTGGTCACGGCGCCTACGCGCTTCGACGAGCTCCGTCTGGAGGCGATCGTAGAGGGCCACGGCGGCGATTGTCACACATGCACCGATCGTGGACCGATCACGGATAATCGGCGCCTATGGGTGGAGCCGTCCTCCTCGTCGGACCGTTCATTGCCGCGATCGGCCTCGTTTCCGTTTTCTTCGTGATGCGCCACCGATCGGTACAGACGAAATCCATGTACTCGTCGCGGCGGGCTCAGATCGAGCGCAAAGTGCGTGCCGCCCGCCAGCGCACGCTTGCGCCGACAAGCAAGAGCGCTGCCACCGCGGCAGCCCCGGAGACCTTCACCGGCCCGGGAATGGAGGCGAAGACCGCGATCCCTACGGCAACATGGGGGCCGCCGACCGTCGGACCTGCACCAACGCCGCCACCGCCGCCCGAGCCGGTGTGGGAAGTCGGACCCACCACGCCTACTCCCCCCGCGCCGCCGGAAGCTCCCTACACTCCGGCGCCCCCGGCGGAGGTATGGAACCCGGAACCGGTTGAATCGTCTCAACCCGTCACGCCTCCGAGGCCCGAGCCGAGGGCCGAGCCGCGGCCCGCGCCGGTCGAGACGCCTGCCGGCGCCGGCGCATCGTGGTCGATCGTCTCGGAGGAAGGCAAAGACGTCACGCAGGAGGCCGTCACAGCCACTGGCAAGAAACGGAAGAAGGAGAAAGTCCAGACAGAGTCGTGGCAGCTCGCTTCGGGCGATGCGCCCGGCGACGACTACCCAGACGAGATCAAGGCGCCGAGCTCGGCCGTCGCAGTCGCGCAGTATGCGGTCCTCGTCGTGGGACTGGTGATGGTGCTGATCGGCGTGTTGGTCATGGTGGCCAACTCGCACGTAACCTAGAACGCTTTCAGGATCGCCCTCGCCAGAGCCATGCCCCCGTCTGACATGACCGTGTCGCACACGATCACCCGACATCCGAGCGCCTCGATTTCACCGGCAACGCCGGCGTCGCGCGAATCGAGCACAAAGGCTCCGGCGGCTGACACATAGGTGCGCGCCACGGCCAGCGGCGATGCGTCGGTGCCGAGAGCGCGAAGCATCTCGACGGTCGGGCCCTTCAGCGCTGCGCCGCCGACGATGGGCGTCACTGCCACCGTGCGCTCGCGATCCAGCTGCCCGCCGATGACCTTGAGGATCGGACCGATCGAGATCAGCGGGTTTGACGGGCCGATCACAACCAGATCTGCATCGATGAGCGCTGCAGTCACCTCTGGAGTTGATGCAGCCGAGTCGCCGCCGGCGATGTCGATCGAATGCAGCTTGGGAGCAAGGCGCTCCCGCACGAAGTACTCCTGGAAGGACAGTGTCCCTTGGTCAGTCACGAAGCGCGTGCGGACCTTGTCGTCGCTCATCGGCAGCACGCGCGTGGACAATCCGAATCGCCGGCACAATTCCAGCGCTGTCTCGGTCAGGCGGCAGCCGCTTTCCAGCATCTCCGCGCGCAGCACATGCGTGGCGAGGTCGCGGTCGCCGATGCGAAACCAAGTTGGCTCGCCCAGACGACCCAGCGCTTCGAGCGTTTGGAAGGTGTCCCCTTTTTGCCCATAGCCCACGGAATCGTCAAAGACGCCGGCGAGGCGGTAGATCGTCGCATCGACGTCTGGGCTCACGAGAAGTCCCCAGAACTCGTCGTCGTCTGCGGTGTTCGCGATCACTGTGAGGTCGCCCCGAGCGAGCAGCGACTGGAAGCCCGCGGCCAGCTTCGCGCCGCCGGTGCCTCCCGCGAGGACGACCGCCTTCATCGGAAAACGTCTTCGGCAGCCGGCCGAACCAGGTCGTGGCCCCGCCCGTCGCCAACCAGCTCGAGCCCCCGAATGACGACGACCGGTGCGCGCGCCGTCTTGCGCATGACGAGGCCGGCCGCAGATGCCAGATCATCGGCGACCGCGAGGACGGTGGCATGCATCTCTCTGCCGGCGTCATCAGGCATACCGCGCAGGTCGATCAGGGCAGGCAGTCCCGCGACCCCAAGCGCGACGTTGACGATGCCGAGCCGCCACGGACGGCCGAACGTATCCGACACGATCACCCCAACGTCGACACCGGTCAGGTCGTGGAGTCGCTGACGGATGCGCCGTGCGCTGACATCGGGATCATCCGGCAACAGCGTGACGATCCCAGGATCCCCCGTATTCGACTGATCTACGCCAGAGTTGGCGCACACGAAGCCGTGGCGGGTCTCCGTGATCAGCACCCGCTGCGAGCGAAGCACGCGAACGCTTTCGTCGAGGATCACCTGGACCAGGCGCGGATCTGGCAATGCGATGAGCTGCTTCGCGATGCGCTTTGCCTCGTCGCCCGCTTCGACCGTGGCGAGATCGCGCAGCTTGCCTTCTGACTTCGACACCACCTTCTGCGCGACCACCAGAATGTCCGCCGCCTGCAGCTTCGCCCTTGCGCTGATCAGAGCGGCCAGGTCGTCGCCGCGATGGACCTCCGGAAGGCCCTCAACAGCGAATAGTTCGACGCTGTTCAAACCGCGCGACGCACGCGCGCGAGGTCGGCCGGCTCGTCCAGGTCCAGCGCCATGGCCGCCGAGCGATGCGTCGTGAAATTCACGCCCTTGCTCTGCGCCTCGCGCCGGAAAGCCGCAAGTGAATCGGCGCCGAAATGCAGCCCGATGGCTCGCGGCGGGTGCAGATACAGCGCATTCGTCCCACCTCGACCGGCGGCGGGAACAGCCACCACTGCAGGCGCGGCGCGGCGGCCCGCGATGTCGAGAAGCTCGCGGACGGCCTTCTTGGTGACGCGCGGGAGATCGCTCGACAGCAGGAGCACCGCGCCGGCGCCGCCTTCGATCGCACGGCCGATACCGCGCTGGGCGGCGACGTTCTGGCCTTCCTGGCGGGGCTCGACGAGCACCTCGGCGCCGAGGTCCGCGGCAAGCGTCGCGGCCTCATCGCTTCCTGCCACCACGAGCCGCCGGTCGCCGGCCGCAGCGGCTCGAATCGCTCGCGTGGCGTTGCGGCGCGCGAGTGTCCTTCGTTTGGCTGGATCCAGCGCGGGCCCCAATCGCTGCTTGGCAGAGTTGAAGTCCTTGACGAGGACCACAACCCACGTGCTCATTTGCTCCCCCATCGCTCGCGGATCCGGGGCAGGATTTGCGAGCCGTACAGTTTCAAGAATCGAGCCTGATCGTTGCCTGGCGAGTGGAAGACCAGATGGTCGAAGCCGAGCTCGACATAAGGTCGCAGCTGCTCCAAATGCTCCTCTGGGTCGTTCGACACCAACCACCGGCGATGAGCGACGTCCTCGACCTCGCGTGCGAGCCTCTCCATCTCACGCGGATCATCGACCCCGGCTTTGACCTCTGCGGGCAGGGCGAGGGCGGCCCAGATCTTGGTGTCTTCCATCGCGCGCGAATGATCCGTGTCGTAGGAAACCTTGACCTCGATCATCTTTTCCAGCCTTGAGGGATCGCGCCCCTCAGCCGACGCGCCCTCCGCGAACGACGGCAGCAGCTGCTCCGAATAGAGCTCCATGCCCTTGCCCGACGTGCAGATGAGGCCGTCGCCCGCGCGACCTGCGTACTTCGCAACCTGCGGTCCACCGGCTCCGACGTAGATTGGAATCGGTTCGGAAGGCTTGTCGTAGATCGTCGCTTTGCGCGTGTGGTAGAACTCGCCGTCGAACGTCACGCTCTCTCCGCTCCAAAGCAGCTTGATGAGCTTGACGGCTTCGCGCAGGCGCGCGAACCGCTCTTTGTTATCGGGCCATCCGATGCCGAGCGCGCCCTCGTTGAGGTGCTCACCGGTGCCGACGCCGAGGATGATCCGCCCAGGGTTGAGCGAGCCCAACGTACCAAACGCCTGCGCAACGATCGCAGGGTGGTAGCGGAAAGTCGGCGTGACGACCGAGGTCCCGAGCAGAACTCGCTGCGTGCGCTCGCCGGTCGCTGCCAGCCACGCGAAGGCAAACGGCGCGTGGCCGTCGGAGTGCCGCCACGGCTGGAAGTGATCGCTGACGAACACGCTGTCAAAGCCGTTTCGCTCGGCATCGACCGCGAAGTCGAGAAGCGGGCGCGGAGCGAACTGCTCGGCCGAAGCCTTGTACCCAAGCCGCAGCATTTCCTTCGTGAAACTCAGCGCCGGTAGTAACGCTTCCAGCTGAAGCCGATGCCACCCGCCGCAGCAGCGGCCACGACCACGCCCAATGCGATGAGGCTGTGGCTGTCAAATGTGACCACGGCACTGGCGATCATCAGCGCCAGCACCCCAACCGCCAGCAGCATGACGACCACCAGCGTGACGGCGCGATGGACCTTCACAACGCTAGCTTAAGGGCCCAATGAGTGAGCCACCGATCGTGAACCTTGGCTCGGTGACCTCGACCCAGGACGTGGCACGAGAGCTGCCGATCGGATCGGTGGTTGTGGCCAATCACCAGACCGCGGGCCGCGGAAGGCTCACTCACAGCTGGGAAGCACCGCCGGGCACGGCGCTCCTGGTCTCGTTCGTTCTGCAGCCGAATCCGCTGCTCAGCCTCGCGGCCGGAGTGGCGGCGGCGGAGGCTTGCGGATCAGGGGTCCGGTTGAAGTGGCCCAACGATCTGCTGCTCGACGGCCGCAAGGTCGGCGGGGTCCTGGTGGAAGCGACGGCGGCCAAGGCGATTTGCGGGATCGGTATCAACCTGACCTGGGCGCCCAAAGGTGCGGCGCAGCTGAATCAGCCGCGCGACCAGCTGCTCGACAGGCTGCGTCCTGCAATCCAACGGTGGGCCGCGTCGCCGTCTGCGGACGTGCTCGCCAGGTGGCGCGAGCTTTCGGACACCATCGGCAAGACGGTTCGCGTCGAGCTGCCCGATCGCATCGTCGAGGGAATCGCCGAGGACATCGATCCGACAGGCAACCTCGTCGTCGATGGCGTGCTCGTGAGCGCCGGCAGCCTTACGGTCCTAGGCGGCTGAAAGAAGCGCAGCGATCTCTGGCAGCACCTCGCCTGAAGGTCCGTTGATCACGACCTCGGCGAACCGGTCCAGTGGCGTCGGCTCGGCGTTGATCACGATGAGAGCCGCGCCCGACTTCACAGCAGCAAGCGGAATGTGTGCGGCGGGGTAGACGACTAGCGAGGAGCCCACCACCAGCATCACGTCCGCCGCCCTCGCCAGTGCAAAGGCGTCCTGGACGGCAGGGATCGGCATCGCTTCTCCGAACAGCACGACCGTCGGCTTGAGAAAGATGCCGCCGCAAGTCTTGCAACGCGGAGGCATTTCTTCACCCAGCCTGGCCTGCACGTCAGCGCGCCGCTCGAGCGCCCCGCAGTCGAGGCACTGCACCGTCCGGCCCGAACCGTGGAGCTCGATCACGCGACGGCTGCCCGCATCCTGGTGCAGCCCATCCGTGTTCTGGGTCACCACGGCAACCAGGTGACCGGCCCTCTCCAACGCCGCGAGCGCGTGGTGGCCCGGGTTCGGCGTGGCCGCGAGCACCGCGGGGCCACGTTCTTTCGACACCTTCCAGTACGCGCTGGGATCGCGGAGAAAGTTGTCGATCGAGGCCACCTTGACCGGGTCGTATTGCGACCACAGTCCACCCGCGCCTCGAAAGGTCGGGATGCCGCTCTCTGCGGAAACACCTGCTCCGGTAAGCGCGATGCCGCTTCCCGCGCCTGATAGCAGCTCCGCCGCACGCCGCTCGCGGTCCATGCCCTCGCTATCTTAGGAAGGGTGCGGCTGAGCGTCCTCGAATCGCGGCGGACGCTCGCCATCTACGTCGCAGCGGGCGCTGCGTTCGCAGCGCTGGCGGCGCGCGGCCTGACGATCCCGCTCTACGCGCACGAGCTCGGCGCCGATCGGTTCCAGGTCGGCGCGCTCTTTTCCGTAGCAACGCTTGCGGCCGCCATCCTCTCGCTGCCTTCGGGACTTCTAATCGACCGCTTCGGCGCGCGCTCGCTGATCATCTTTTCGATCGTCGTCATGGCCGGCTCCCAGCTTGCGGCCGCTGCGACGACAACGGTTTTCCCGGTGTTCGTCTGGCAGGTCATAGGCGGGCTCGGCTCCGGCGCCCAACTGGCGGCGCTGCTTTCGGCGGTGACGGAATCGGTGAGGAGCGGCCGTCTTGGCCGCGCGATGGGGTGGCTCACCTTCTCGATGCAGGCGGGCTTCTTCATCGGCCCGTCCATCGCAGGGCTGCTGCTGAACTGGCTCGACATCCGGACCGACCTCGGCGTGACCACCGCGCTGCTTGTGTTCGCGGTGCCCGGCGCCGTGCTTGCAAGCGGCACCCGTCAGTCGTCAGAGCGCGGACTGTCGCTGCGAGAGCCGCTCCGGGCCCTGGTCGCCCAGCCCTCGTTCGTGCCAGTCGTGATCGGGCTCGTCGCGGCCACCCTTACGTGGGGCACGGTCGGAGCCTTTCTGCCGATCTTCGGCAAGGAGGCTCTCCGGTTGCCGAGCGCCCAGATCGGCCTCCTGCTCGCTCTGCAGGCGGTGGCCAACGGACTCTCGCGAATACCGGGCGGACGTCTGGTAGACAGCGCCCGGCATCGCTGGCCGATCGTGCTGGTTGGGGTGGTGGTTTGGGCGGTGGCTACCGTCGTGCTCGGTCACCTGTCGGGTTTTTGGGGACCGGCGATCCTTTTGATCATTGCGACGCCGTTCATCGCGACCGTCTACGTGGCGATTGGCGTGGTGTTCGCGGACCTGTCCGCGACATCGACACGCGGCGTCGCCATGGGAATGTATGGAACGGTTCTTTTTCTTGGACTTGCCGCCGGTCCGCTTATTTTCGGGCCATTGGTCCAGAACTACGGCTACGCCGCGGGCTTTACCGCGTGTGCCTCGGTGGCGGCAGCGCTTGCGCTCGTAATGGCCGCTTTCCATGCGGAGCCGCTGCGCCGGCGCGCCGAGGTGAGCTTGCCTCCGGCGACGCCTGGGACTTGAGGAACTCGTCGAGGATGTGACGATGGCTCGGAAACGCCAGTGGCGGCAGCGAGTCCATCGGAAATACCTTGACCTCGAGCATCTCCGAACCAGGTTTGAGCTGCGCACCGTCGACAAGCCGCGCGCGATAAGCGATCCCGACCATGCTGGGCGCATCACGCTTGGGGACGTGATACACGCCGATGAGAGAGGTGATCTCAACCGCGGCGCAGACCTCCTCGAGGCATTCGCGCATCGCCGCATCGGCGGGATGCTCGTCGTCGTTGACGAACCCCCCGGGTAGGCACCACAGCCCGTAACCAGGTTCAATCGAGCGCCGACCCAGGACCACGCCGCCATCGGTCTCGACAACAACGGCCGAGGCAACCTTGGGGTCCCTCCAGAGAATGAAATCGTCGTTGGGGCACGCCTCCAGCTCGCGGCCTTCGATGACGCGCATGACGAGCTCAGATCCACATCGGATGCAGAAGTGGGCCATCTAGCCCACGAGATTACGCGTGCTGTTGCTGCTTGGAGGGAGCCGCCTTCATGTCCACGACACGCACCTGGTTGCGGCCACCCATCTTGGCCGTGTACAGGGCCTGGTCGGCGCGTTCGATCAGCGATGTGAAGAGTGCCGCCTCACTTGTCGCGGCGACGCCGATGCTGATGGTCAGCTTCAAGCCGCCAGGGAAAGTGTGAGCGGCGACCTTGGCGCGAATTCGCTCGGCGAGAATCCGCGCGCCGGCCTCGTTCGTCTCGTGCAGGACAAGCGCAAACTCTTCGCCGCCGTACCGCGCGCAAACATCCGATTCACGCGCGCCGGTGCTGAGGATCGAGGCGAGCTCGGCCAGAACAGCATCACCCTGTAGATGGCCGTACGTGTCGTTCACCTGTTTGAAGTGATCGAGGTCGACCATCAAGAATGCGATCGGCTTGTGATGACGTCGCGCCCGCTGCATCTCTTTCAAGAACTGCTGCGCGAGCGCGCGCCGGTTCGGCAGCTTGGTCAGCTCGTCGGTCAGCGCGTTCTCTTCCTGCGCCTGGAATAGCTGCGCGTGCCGGATGGCAATCGCGGCCTGTGACGCGACACCGATCAGCAAGTCGCTCTGGTCTTCGGTCAGCTCGCGCCACGCGTTCAGGTAGAGCTCCAACGCGCCCATCAACTGGCCTGCGCGTTGCACAGGCACGACAAGCACGTGTTGCGGGTGGCCTCCCGCCTCGAGTCCTGGTGCTGTCTCTTCGGCGAGGCGGACGACAACCGGCCGCATGGCTGCGAGCGCAGAGCGCAAGGGCTCTTCGCTGAGGGCTCGAACGGTGCCACGTGGGCGGTGCGTGAGTCCGTACTGGGCCTGGCGGCGCATCTCGGTCTTGCCCGGCACGACCAGGTACATCGCGCCCGCTACAGCACCCATGATGCGTCCCGCGTGCCTGATGGCCACGTCGAGGACCTCTTCCAGGCCGAGCGACGAGTTGACCGCGGACGCCATCGCCAGCAGCAGCGCTGCACGGTCACGGGCTCCGCTTTCGTCATCGAGCGCTTCCTGCAGCCTGCCCGTCATGCCGCGCATGCGCATCAAAGCGAGCGTAAGGAGCACCACCGCGACGATGAAGAGCACAGTGGTGACGAGGAGAACGGCCGAAATATCTAACAAAAATTCCTTCCCGGCGTTGAACTTGTCATAGGTTAACGCCGGGGGCCCCGAGGTTGATCCCGCTAGTGGCTCGGCCCCGAGGTCCGCCGCAGATCCGCGGCATCGGCGGCCGGCCTAGGAAGGGGTGGCGCAAGGAGGAGCGCAAACTTTCGGGGTCCCCGCGCGAAGCGCGGGAGGATGCGCGCGCCGGACCCCCTGACGCAGGCTTCAGCGCCACTCTCGGGGCCCCGCGGAATCGTCAGATTCCGTGGGGTGAGACGGCGCCCGGCCATCTAGGCCGCGCAGATGCAAGGAACTTCGGGGGCGGGACACTTTATACTCGCTCCCGCCCTGGAGCCGATCTCTTTCGACGATCTGCCTCTTGGCGGCGAGTGGACGACTCGGCGCCGCACCATCTCGGAAGCTGAGATCGCGCTCTTCGCCGCCGTAGCGGGCGATTTCTCCCCCCTCACGATCGACGCCGGCCATGCGGGCGCTCGATTTGCTCCGCCTTCGCTCCTCGTGGCCGTCGCGATCGGGCTCGGGACGATGGACATGCCCGTCCCGTCCATAGCCGAGTGGGAGTGGCTGAACTGGAAGTTCCCACGACCGGTGCGGGCCGGCGAAACGATTTACGCGCGCTGGACCCTCACCCAGAAACGCCCTCCGGTGGGCGGCGCGCCGACGGCCATCGTGGTGTGGCGGGTTGACATCCATACCGCGGACGGAGCCCTGTGCGCCGAGGGGGAGGTTGGAGCCAGCGTCCGGCGGCAGCCGCAAGCGGCTCGACCGCGAGCCGCCGAACCGACCCTCGCCGTCCCAGCCTCACGCCGGCGTCGCGGCCGCCGATCCCCTGCCGCTCCCAAACCGGCTGAAGCCCCTCCGCCGGCTGTCGAGGCGCCCGCCAAAGCGGCGGCCCCTGAGAAGACTGGCGTCGCCAGGCGACGGCGCAGGCGCCGCCCGCGGTCAAGCACCTCGCCTGGGCCAAACGGCCCCGTAGGGCGGCCGGCCACCACTGCGTCCGATCCGGCCCCCGCGCCCGCGCCAGCTCCGGTCACCGTTTCGGCGTCCGCTCCCCCCGCGGGTGCGCTCAGCCGAGTCATCAAGCGACTGCGGCGAACCTGAGCCGTTTGCTTAGGCGGGGGACTCCAGGGCCTCGATGTATTCGATGACGCGGCGGGTGAGCTGTGATGGGGTCGATGCCCCGCTCGTGACGCCCACCTTCTTCGCCCCTTTCAGCCAGTCGAGGTCGAGGTCTTCGAGACGGTCGACGAGGTAGGCGGGCTTCTTACCCAACTTCTTGACGACCTCGACCAGGCGCAGCGAGTTCGACGAGCGTGAGCTCCCGACCACGATCACCACATCGACGTGCTGGGCAGCTTCGACGGCGGCTTCCTGGCGCTCTTGCGTCGCGCGGCAGATCTCGTTGTGAACCTCCGCCTGCGGGTAGCGCAGCTTCACGCGCTCGATCAGGTCCTCCGTGTCCCACACCGACAGGGTGGTCTGGCACGTGACCGCGATCCGATCGCCATGTAGGTCGAGGTCATCGATGTCTTCGGGGTCCTGGACCAGGTGGACTTTGCCTGGCGCCTCGCCCATCACGCCTTCCGGTTCAGGGTGTCCCTTGCGGCCGATGTAGACGACCTCGAATCCCTTGCTGGCGAGGTCGGCGACCAGCTCGTGGGTGCGGACGACGTCCGAGCACGTGGCGTCGATCGAGTTCAAACCCAGCTCGGCCGCGCGCTGCTTGACCTGCGGCGAAACGCCGTGAGCGGTGAAGATGACCGTCCCTTCCTTGATCTGGTCCAGTCCCGCCAGCCGATCGGGAGGATCGACCAGCGCGATCCCCTGTGCCTGCAGGTCGTCGGTCGCGTGGGTGTTGTGGACGAGCATGCCGAGCATGTGCACGGGCCCGGCGGTCTCCTCGCGCACGCGTTTGGCGATCCGGAATGCGTCCACTACGCCATGGCAGTACCCACGGGGCGTGATCTTGACGACTTCCATGACTGCCTCGGAGTCTACGCTGCGGGGTTAATCATCTCTAAGAAGGCGTTCCGTCGGGCTCAAGCGACCCGCGTTCCACTCTTTTAGGGTCATATACGCCGTCATCGTTTGCCCACGCACCCCCTTGGTTTCATCCGCCCCGGCGTCTAGCGTCGCCATCGCCAATTCGGGATCGGACTCGAGAAGATACGTCGCCGCAGCTGCGCGAACGGCCGGATGAGGATACTTGATTCCTTTAGTCGATTCCCGCGAACAGGTCGGATTCCGGTAGCTCTGATCCTGGTTTGCCTCGAGCCAGCTGGTAGTACTCGGTGCCGAATGCCAGGCGGTAGATCTGATCCGCCATGTTCGCGAACCATGAATTGGGGTCGTTCTGGCTGACATGAGCGGCGAACGCCGCTCGCTTTCGGTCGACAAAGTCGCTTACGTCAATCTTCGTCGTGATCAGCTCGTCTGGCGTGCCCTGGATGCGGGAGCCTACCTCGTCTCGGCGCGCCTCCTCCGGCATCTGCTCGATAAACGCCTTCATCGCCGAACGCGGGATCGCCGTGTAGTACAGCTTGCGCGGGCGCCAACCCTCCTTCTCCAGCAAGTCGAGCGCGGCATTCGTGACGTAATGAGACTTCACATGATCCGGGTGACCGTAGATTCCGTCCTCGGCGTACGTAACAACCACTTCCGGTTTCTCTTCCCGCAGAATGGCGGCCAGCCTCTCCGCTGCCTCGCCCAAGGGCGCCTGTTGAAATGATTGCGGGTTGTCGTTATCCGCGGTTCCCACCATTCCGGAATCCCGATAGCCGAGAAACTCGCCGCGGTTGACCCCGAGGATCCGGGAAGCGTTCTCCAGCTCCTTGGTGCGCACCTCGGCCAGTCGCGGACGAGTGGACCCTTCATCCATGTTGTGGATCTCACCCACCTCGCCGCGTGTCGCGGTCACGAGAACCACGCGATGCCCATCCGCCCGAGCCTTCATCATCGCGCCGCCAGTTGAGACGGCCTCGTCGTCCGGATGGGCGTGTGCCAGGAGCAGAGTGCTCACGCTCGTGCCAACAGGTCGGCGAGCTGCTTGATTCCACCGCGTCCCGGCCCAGGGATCGTGCGATCCGCCGCGGCCTGAACTTCCGGCGGCGAACCTTCAATCGCCACGCCAAGTCCGGCCCAGGCGATCATCGATTCGTCGTTGCGACCGTCGCCGACCGCGACCGACTCCGCCTGCGGAACGCCCAGGCGGGCGCACACGAACTGCAGGGCGGTCGCCTTGTCGCTCTCGACGCTGGTGAACTCGAGATACGTCGGCATGGACGTGGCGGCGATGAGCCTGCCCGCCCAACGGCTGCGTACTTCAGGCAGCAGCCGCTCCAGCGTTGCGCTCGCCGCGACGATGACCAGCTTCGGCGTCGTCGGTCCCATCGCCTGGTCGAGGTCCCCGACCACGTGAATCTCCATGCCGGCGTGGTCGGAGTATTCGTGAGCCTCTGGCCGGTCGCGCTCGACGATCAGCTCGTCGTCGCGGTAGGCCTGGACGTGGAGGTCGCGCTCACTCGCGAAGCGGATGACCTGCATGGCGAGTTCGTGCCCGATGCCGTGGTCGAGGATCACCTCGCCGCTCGGCATGCGCACCTGCGCGCCCTGGTAGCAGATGATCGGTCCCTCCAGGCCGAGCCGGCGCACCCACGGCACGGCGCCGGGGAACGGCCGCCCGGTGCACGCGATCACCTCGACGCCGGCCGCGATGATCGGCTTCAGCGCTTCGACATCGCGCAGATCGAGATTCAGTCGCGCGTCGATGATCGTGCCATCGAGGTCGAGCGCGAGCAGTCGGTATTTACTCCGAGCTAGAGCTATCGCTTGACCTCGGGGTTGACGAGGTTCGGCGGGCGCCCGCCCCGCACCGCGGTGGCCATGTTCCGCGCGGCCATGGCCGACATCTCGGACCTGGTCCGGGTCGTCGCGCTCGCGATGTGCGGCGCGAGCACGACGTTGGGCATCCGGATGAGGCCGGGGTGCACCGCCGGCTCGCGCTCGTAGACGTCAAGCCCCGCGCCCGCGATCTTCTTGGCGTCCAACGCCGCGACCAGCGCGGCTTCGTCGACGACCGGCCCGCGCGAGGTGTTGATGAGGATCGCGGACCGCTTCATCTCGCCGAACTGCTGCGTGCTCAGAAGGTGCTGGGTCTCCGGGGTGAGGGGTACGTGCACCGATACGAAGTCGGACTCTACGAGCAGCCGGGCGAGGTCGACCCGCATCGCCCCCAACTGCTCTTCGGCTTCTGGGGATAATGGATTCGGGTCGTAGTACAGCACGCGCATGTTGAAGCCCTTGGCGCGGTGCGCGACCCCGCGCCCGATCCGGCCGATGCCGATGATGCCCAACGTGGCGCCGTAAATGTCGGTGCCCAGCATCATGTCGATCGCCCAACCCTTGAACTGCCCCTGGCGCGTGAAGTAGTCCGCCTCGACGACCCTGCGCGCCGTCGCCATCAGCAGCGTGAACGCGAAGTCGGACGTCGAGTCGTCCAGCACCCCCGGTGTGTTGGTCACCATGACTTTGTGCGCGGTCGCGGCCGCCACGTCGATGTTGTCGTAACCGACCGCGACGTTGCTCACGATCTTCAGCCCGGGCGTCGACAGCACCGCTTCGCGAATCGGGTCCATCAGCTGGCTCACGATGCCGGTGCAACCTTCGGCCGCCTGCCTGATGTAGGCCTCGTCGAGCGGGAGGTCAGGCGAATAAGGGACCACCTCTGACGCCTCCGCCAGGATGGTTGGCCCGGGGTCGAGGATCGGATGTATCAGGAGAACCCGCGGTTTACCGCCCTTGCTCATGGATTCAACCCCAGCTCATGTGCGATTGGCTTCAGGGCATCGCGGACGTTCTCCACGTGCTCGTCGAAGGGTATACCGAGCGCCTCGGCTCCGGCTGTGAGCTCCTCCCGGTGCACGCCACGCGCGAAGGCCTTGTCCTTCATCTTCTTGCGCACGGTGCTCGGCTCGACCGAGCTCAAGGACTTGTCCGGTTTGACGAGCGCGCAGGCGATGATGAAGCCGCACATCTCGTCCACCGCGTTAAGCGTCTTGCGGATGTTCGTGTCACGCGGAACGTCGAGGTAATCGGCGTGCGATGCGATGTCGTCGAGGATGTCTTCGGGCCAGCCCTTCTCGCGCAGCATCGCTATCCCGCGCTTCGGGTGCAGCTCCTGCGTGGGGCCGGACTCGTAGTCCCAGTCATGGATCAGCCCCAGCACCGCCCAGCGCTCTTCGTCCTCGCCGAAACGCCGCGCGTAAGCCCGCATCGCGGCCTCGACGCTCCGCATGTGGCGGCGCAGCTGCTCCGACTGGGTCATCGACGTCACGAGGTCCCAGGCTTCGTCGCGGGTGGGCGTTGCCGTCACAAGATCTCCTTCAATGCGGCGAGCAGCCGTTCATGCTGCTCACGCGTGCCGATGGTGATGCGGAACCAGCCCGCGATCGGCTCCCGATGGTAATGCCGGATCAGCACCCGCCGCTCGCGTAGGGCGTCGGCGACGGCTGCCGCGGATGCGCCGGGGGGCGGCTTGACGAAGACGAAATTCGCGGCGGACGGCGAATGCTCGAAGCCGTCCTCCCGCAGCTGCTCCTCCAGCCAGGCGCGCTCGTTGACCACGTGGTCGACGATCTTGCGGTGGTGCTCCTCGTCCTTGATTGCCGCCACCGCGGCGACGATGGCCAGCCGGTTCAGGTTGTAGGAATCTTTGACCGCATCGAGGGCGGCGATCAACGGAGCACTGCCGAGGGCAAAGCCGATGCGCATTCCTGCGAGTGCGTATGACTTCGACATGGTGCGCAGGATCAGCAGGTTGGAGTGCTTGCCCAGCAGCTCGAGCTGTGACTCCGCCGCGAAGTCGACATAAGCCTCATCAAGCACGACGACCCCTCGCGATCGCGCCACCACGCGCTCGACGGACATCCTGCCGTGATGCGTCCCTGTGGGCGAGTTCGGGTTGACGAGGAACTTCAGAGGGGCCTGGTCCTCGACGAGGTCGGTGGTCCACGTCCAGCCCTCGGCGGTCGGATGCGTGGACGGAATCACCTCGTGCACACGGCACAGCGGGTCGAGCAATGGGTACGTCGGGGTCGAGTACGCCACGCGATCACCCGCTCCTGCGAACGCGCGGAAGCACATCTCGATCAGCTCGTCAGCTCCGTTTCCCAGCGCGACCTGATTCGCGTCGAGCCCGAAATGTTCGGCGATTGCTTGTCGCGCCGGGGCCGCGGTGGGGCTTGGGTACAGCCGCAGCGATTCGCCGGCGGCGCTCTTGATCGCCTCGATGACCTTCGGCGAGGGCGGCATCGGCGACTCGTTTGTGTTGAGCTTGACCCAGTCCCCGGTGTCAGGCGGCTGCTCGCCAGGCACGTAGGGCTGGTAGCCCTCGAGGGCCCGCTTTAAGAAGCTTTTCTGCATTCGAGGAGGAAAGTCTCAAAAGCGAGGCGCGGGCTGACGTTCTGCTCCAGGTACCCGAGCGTGTCGTACGACAGCTCGAGCAGGCGCGCCCAGCGACCCTGCTCACGCCCGCGCGTGGCCAGCATGCGGCGGCGAAGCTCGATCTGCCAGCTCGCGATCGCGAACAGGGCAGGATCCTCAGCCTCGCCCTCGCTCCGGCGCCATGCCATCTGGCTGCCATCGAGCTCAGCGGCGACCCGCAGCGGAACGTCGGCGGGCGCGCCGAAAACCTCCTCGAGGCGGCGCGTCCATTCCTCGTGCAGCTCGATCACGCCCGCATCCCCCGCGACTCGCAAGGCCCACCCCGGACGGCCTCTTGCGAGCTCCGCCAGCAAGTGGGCGCGCCCCGGTTCCACATCGAGGTTGAGGAGCAATCGCTCGATCTCGGGCACCGGCACAGGATGGAAGAAGATGCGCTGGCATCGCGACACGACGGTTGGCAGCACGACAAAAGGATTGAGGCTCGGGGTCGTGAGCACGATCACGCGGTGCGGATGTGGTTCCTCCAGCGTCTTTAGGAGCACGCCCTGGTCTTGGTCACGCAGCCGGCCGACATTGGTGACCAACGCCACGCGGCGCGTCCCCACCGCAGGCTTCAGGTTGAGAAAAGCCTGCAGCGAGAGCTCGTGGAACTCCGGCGGCTTGTCGGGCAGGAGCCTGATCTCGTTGATGGAGAGCGCCTTGATGCGGTCGTCCTCCCAGTAGTCGGGGTGGCGGTGGAGGCCCGCTTGAGGGAGCAGCGCGGCCGCGAGCGCCCGCGCCGTCGTCGCTTTGCCGAGCCCGGCCTCGCCAACAAAAAGGTATGCGTGCGCAAGGCGGCCGGACTCGAGCTGAGATCGGAGCTGGTTCAGCGCTCGCTCATGTCCGGCGATTCCCGAAAAAGCGTGCCCCACGAACGGAACTTTAGTGAATCGAGCTCGTGGGGCTTGACGCCCCGCTGCGCAGCGCTTGCGCCGCCTCGCGCTCGCGTGCTAGACGCTGCGCGCGGCCCTGCAGCCAGACCTCGCGGATGCGTTGCAGCGCGGTCAGGTTGGTAAGGATCGCCAGCAGGAAGATGATCGCCGCGAGCACGACTCCGCCGAAGATGAGTCCGATCACAAGCGCCACCACCCGCTCTGGCCGAGCGAACAAACCTGTCTCGCATGTGAATCCGAGGCTCTGGGCACGCGCGCGCACGTAGCTCACCAGGAACGAGCCCGCGAGGGCCGCCACGGTCGCCAGCACCAGCCATCGCTGCAGCGGCCCGCCGGCGCTCACGAAGTACGCGACCAACCCGAGGTACATCGCACCCTCCGAGTAGCGATCCAGCGTTGAGTCGAGGAACGCTCCATACGGATAGCTGCGCCGCGTCGAGCGCGCGAGCGCGCCGTCGAGGATGTCGAACGTGCCCGCGAAAGCCAGCACGACGCCACCCCATCTCAGCTCACCCAGGGCCGTGAGCACGGCCGCGACAAACGTCAACAAGGTGCCGACCACGGTGATCTGGTTCGGGGTAACAGGCAGACGGGCGAGCGCGGACATCAGCGCCTCTGCGTGACGGCGGACCCAGGCCTCAAACCGCGTCGTGAACATTTAGCACCTCTCGTGAAACAACCACCTCGCGCTGCGCGCGCAGCTGTCGTGCTTCGTTGTAGACCGCGACGACCTGAGAAGCGACTTCCTCCCACGCATAGCGCCGCGCCTTTTCAAGCCCGTATGTGCCCATCCGGCGCCGCAGATCGGCATCGCGCGCAAGAATCACCAATGCTGCGCCCAGTTCCGCCCAACTCTTCGGCTGCACGGTCAGGCTGTCCCGCGACGGCTCGAGGACGGACATGTACCCGTCGATCTCAGTGGCCACGACGGGCAAGCCAGTCGCCATCGCTTCGAGCAGCACGATCCCGAAGCTTTCCGCGCCGGTCGCAGGCGCGCAGAAGATGTCGGCGCTGCAGTAATAACGGGGCAGCACGGAGTCCGGGACGTAACCGGCCATCACCACGTCGGGCAGGCGATGCCTCGAGATGTACGACTCGACGCTGCTCCGGAGTGGTCCATCGCCGACCACGATGAGGCGGCTGTTCGGCACACGGGGCTTCATGGACTCGTATCCACGCAGCAGGTAACCGAGTCCCTTGCGCTTCTCGAGGCGGCCGACGAAGAGGATGTTGACCCGGTCGTCGCGCAGATGCCTGATCGGCGGATGGCCGGGGTGGAACACGCCGATGTCGATGCCGTTGGGGATGACCCGCAGCGGAAAGTCCGGGAAGTAACGGTTCACGAACGCCTTCGCCGGTTCGCTCACAGCGATCCCGCGATGCAGGTGCGCCAGGTACGGCTCCAGAAGCGGCCGCCCGTAGAAATAGCCGATGTTGGATTTGGCGAATGCGTGGAACGTCCCCACGTTGGCTGCCTGAGACATGCGCAGCATCGTTATCGGGAGCGCGGGCATCAGCGGCTCGTGAAAGTGGAGAACGTCAAAGTGTTCCCTCTCGATGATCGCTGCGACGCGGTCAGCGAGATGAAAGCTGAGCGTGATGCGGGCGACCGACTCGTTGACAGGCAGTGAGATGGGGCTGCCGATCCTGTAGAACTCCGCGGTGTCGAAGTCAACGTCGGCGCGGCTGGACGGCGCGAAGACGCGCACGTCATGATCCAGCCGCCGGAGCTGGCGTGCCAGATGGCGAACGTGGTCGGTCACACCGCCCGGCGATGCAAAGTCGTAAGGCGATACAAGACCTACGCGCATTTCAGGGAGAACCCTCCCAGATCCGGTGCGGGACGTGCCACTGCTCCGGATGGCGCCGGATGAACTCCTCGATCCGCCTCAAAAGCTCCTGCGTCACTCGCACCTCGTCTGCCCTCACATCGCCCGTAGAGTGCGCGATCACCGGCTGCGCGCCTTCCGCCCGGTAAGTGTCGTCTGGCATCCGGTAGACACAAACTGGAAGCAGCGGGGTGCCAAGGCGCAGCGCGATTGCCGCGGGTCCGAGCGGAATCGGCGCCGGACGGCCGAAGAACGGCATCATGCGGCCTGTCCCGGTGATGTCGCGGTCGATGGCCGTGATGACCATCTCCTGGTCCTGAAGAGCTTGCGTGACCTTGCGCAAGCCGCCGAGATGGAGGGGCAGCACGCTGATGCCGAGCCGGGCTCTGGTATCCCGGTACCACTCGAACAGGGCGCGTGGCTCCAGCTCCTCGGCGAAGAAGCTGACCGGGGTCAAGGTCGCCGACCAGATCGCCGACACCACCTCGTATGAGCCCATGTGGCACGACACCACCATCACGCCTTTGCCCACGGCGCGCGCTTGCTCCAGGTATTCGAGGCCATCGACCTGCAAGAGCGGACGCATCGCCTCGACCTTCATGCGAGGCAGAAGCATCAGGTCGGCGTACGCCTTGGCGTGGTTGCGGAAGTTGAGCCGAGAGAGGCGGCGCAGCTCGGCATCCGTCAGCTCTGGGCACGCGACCTTGAGGTTGTACTCCAGCCGCGGTCGCGCCAAGGGTGAGAACCACCACGCGAATCTGGCCGCCACGACCGCGAGCGCGTAGGCCCACTGTCGGGGCATCCGCTCCACGACCGACTGGATCAGCTTGAATGCGCGCCAGCGCCACTCACTCACTCCTCAGCCCTGAACATCGGCCGGAACGCGTACCACTGGTCAGGACGTTCCCTGATGAAATCTTCGAACCGATCGATCACGCGCTGCATCACGTGTTCTTTGCTCTCGCCCTCGCCCAAGGAGAGCGCCGGGTCGAGCTGGATGCGAAGGTGACCTGGCGCCGTCGCGAACTGGTTTGCGGGCATCAGTGCCGCTCCGGTCTTGAGCGCCAGCGCGGCGGGGCCACCCGGCACGATCGCGCGACGGCCGAAGAACCGCACCTCCACGCCCGGTCCCTGCTCGAGGTCGCAGAGGAGGGCGACGATGCGGTTGTCGCGGAGCGCTTCGGTTAGTGCTCGCGCGGCGGCACGGCCGAGCATGATCACGTTCATCCCGAATCGCCGCCGCGCCTGCACCACCGCGTCGTTGAGCGATCCAGGAAAGCGCTCGGTGACCGCGGAGATTTTGTAGCCGACCGCGCCGGCGTAGGAGCCTGCGAGGTCCCACGACCCCATGTGCGGGACGGCCATGATCACGCCCCGGCCTCGCGCCAGCGCCGCCTCGAGATCCTCGCGGCCTTCGAGGGTGACGCGTTCGATCAGCTCGTCCGGCGTGAGGCTGCCCATCAACACGAAGTCCATGAGCATTCGTCCGTAGTTCTGAAAGGCGCGCTTGGCCACGCGCGCGACCTCGGGATCGGTGCGGGCGCGCCCGAGCGCGGCGGCATAGTTGTCGAGCGCCGCGCGACGCTGCGCAGGGCTGAGCCAGTACCACGCGGTTCCTCCGGGAGCCGCGGCCGCATGCCGAAGGCCCGGCGGGAGAGCCCGCAGGACTCGCGCCCCAACTCGATAGCTAGCGGCGAGCAGCGGCGGTCGCCGGCTTCGTTCGCGCGATGCGGCGGACGCGGCCATTGGGCCTGGCCTTCCCAGCATCGATGAACTCCTCCACAAGGCTTTTCGCCTCGGAGTCGCTGTACTGCACCGGCGGCGACTTCATGAAGTACGAGCTCGGCCCCTCGAGAGCCCCTCCGATGCCGCGATCGAGGGCCAGCTTGATGCAGCGGACCGCGTCAATGACGATGCCCGCCGAGTTTGGCGAGTCGTGCACCTCGAGCTTGAGCTCGACGTTGAGAGGCACGTCTCCGAACGTGCGCCCTTCGAGCCGGATGTACGCCCACTTGCGGTCGTTGAGCCAGGGCACATAGTCCGAGGGACCGATGTGCACGTTGTCCGCGCCGATGTCGTAGTCGAGCTGCGAGGTGACGGAGCGCGTCTTCGAGATCTTCTTCGACATCAGGCGATCGCGCTCGAGCATGTTCAGGAAGTCGGTGTTGCCGCCGAAGTTCAGCTGGTACGTGCGCTCGAGCTTGACGCCGCGATCGCGGAACAGGCGCGTGAGCACGCGATGGATGATGGTGGCGCCGACCTGCGACTTGATGTCGTCACCGATGATCGGCAGGTGCTTGTCTGCGAATCGCTTCTGCCAGTAAGGCTCGCGAGCGATGAAGACGGGAATGCAATTGACGAAACCGACACCCGCCTGAAGTGCTTGCTCGACATACCACTTGGTCGCCTCTTCTGAACCGACGGGCAGATAGCTGACCAGCACGTCGGCTTTGGTCTTCTTGAGGATGCCGACGACATCGGACGTCTCCCCGGGAGCCTTGATCACAATGTCGGACAGGTATTTACCAATGCCGTCGTGCGTCATGCCGCGCTGGACCTTGACGCCGACGCGGGGTACGTCCGTGAACTTCACGGTGTTGTTGGGGCCGGCGAAGATCGCCTCAGACAGGTCGAGGCCGACCTTCTTCTTGTCGACGTCGAACGCGGCCACGAATTCGATGTCGCTGACGTGATAGCCGGCCAGGTCGACGTGCATCAGGCCGGGGACGAAGTCCTTCGGCGAGGCGTCGCGGTAGTAGTGGACGCCCTGCACGAATGAAGATGCGCAGTTCCCCACACCTACTATCGCGACGCGAACCTTTCCGTTGTGGTGACCATTCCTCTGGCCGTTTCGCTGGCCGTTTTTCATGCCCCGACCTCCTCACGAACTTTCATCCGATCTGTGATTCCAAGCAGCTGATCAAGGCGCGCGCGCTCCCGCGCGATGTTTTCGACGTCCAGCGAGCAGTAGACCTGGCGGCCGTCACGCCGCGTCCTAACCACGCCGCCGACCCGCAGCATTCGCAGGTGCCAGGAGATGCGCGGCTGGCTCATCCGCAGGTATGCGGCGAGGTCGTTGACGCTCTCCTCTCCCACATTGCCGAGGCGCTCGAGGATGCGCAGCCGGGTGGGGTTGGCGAAGGCCAGGAAATGATCCGAAAGCTCGCGATTTGGGTTCTGGAGAAACATAAAGCTTGCTTTATAGGAGTCTAATGCATAAAGGACCGTTTATGTGTGGGGGAGCGAGTCGGCCCGGACGCCTAGGGGTGGCGGACCAGGTCGAGGAACTCCGCGCGCGTGCGCGCGTCCTTGCGGAACGTGCCGAGCATGCACGAGGTGATCAGCTGGCCGCCAGGCTTCTGCACCCCTCGCATTTCCATGCACAGATGCCGCGCCTCGACGATCACACCTACGCCCTTGGGCGCGACCGCGTCATTGAGCGCTTCAGCGATCTCGGTGGTCATTCGCTCCTGCAGCTGCAGCCGATGGGCGAAGACGCCGACGATGCGCGGGATCTTGCTCAGCCCCACAACCTTTCCCTTCGGCAGGTACCCGACATGGCAGCTGCCGAAAAACGGCAGCATATGGTGCTCGCACAGGCTGTAGAAGGGGATGTCCTTGACGAGCACCATCTCGTCGTAGTCCTGGTCGAACACAGCGCCGGCGACGACGTCGGCTGCGCTCACGCCATATCCGTCGGTGAGCTCTCGCAGCGCTCGGGACACTCGACTGGGCGTCGCCTTCAGGCCCTGACGCGACGGATCCTCGCCGAGCTCGGCCAGCAGCGATTCGACCAGCTCCGGGATCGGGTCGGCTCGGGTGATCTTCGGCTTTGCCATCGTTAGTGACGGGGCACTAGAAGATGCTCACACAATTGATGAGTGGATGCGATCGCGGCCGCGCAGGTCTTGTCCGAGATCGGCTATCTCCTGAGGCAGGACCCCAAAGAGGTGTTTCGCGCCAAGGCCTTTTCGGCTGCCGCCTGGTCGCTCGCCCTGGAACGGCCTGACCTCGAGTCGCTGTACAAGGCCAACAAGCTCACCTCGATCGAGAGCGTCGGCCCTGGCATCGCCAAGGTCCTTGCGGGTCTTGTGGAGACGGACCACAGCTCGTATCTCGAAAGGCTGCGGGCCGAGACCGGCCAGCCGGCGCGAGACGACGAATCGACCATCGATCTCGCTAAATACCAGGGCGACCTCCACTCGCATACCGACTGGAGCGATGGCCGCGCGACGATGCTGGAGATGGCCCGCGCCGCGAAGGCTCTCGGGTACAAGTACCTCGGCGTCACCGACCACTCGCCGCGCATCAAGGTCGTCAACGGACTCGATGCCGAGCGCCTGCTCGCGCAGTCGCGCGAGCGCGAACAGGTCGAGCGGGAGGTCAAAGGTCTCGCGCTGCTGCAAGGGATCGAGGTCGACATCCTCGAAGACGGCGCGCTCGACCTTCCTGACGCGGTGCTGGAGCTGCTCGACGTCGTCATCGCCTCACCACACGTCAAGCTGCGTCAGGAACCATCCGCGATGACCGAGAGGATGTTGGCCGCGGTGTCAAACCCAAACGTCGACGTGATCGGCCACCCGACCGGCCGCCGGCCCGGTTCGCGGGAAGGCGCGACCTATGACTTCGAAAAGGTATTTCGCGAGGCGGCGCGCCACGGGGTCGCCCTGGAGATCGACTGCGACCCGGCGCGGATGGATCTGTCGCCCGAGCACGCAAGGCTGGCCATGGAGTGCGGCTGCAACTTCTCGATGGATGCCGACGCTCACGCGCCGGCCGAGTTCGCCTACGTGCCCATGGCGGCGTGGATGGCTCGCCGGGCGGGCATCCAGATGGACCGAATCCTTAATTTCAAGCCGCTCAAGGACTTGACAATGATTGCAAAATGACGTCAAATTGCCAGCGTGGCGAAGGCGACCACGGTGCGATTCACCGACGAGATGTTCGCCCGCCTCGACCAGGCATCCGCCCGAACCGGCATGCCGGTCAACTCGATCGTGATCGCGGCGTGCCTCGAATGGATGCAGCGCCACACTCCGACGCCGCCGATGGAGCCGCGGGCTGTCGAGCTCCTGGCGACCGAGGGCATGCGCACCACTGTTCCGCCGAGGTGGGCCACGATCCGGCGAGCCGTGGAGTCGGCGGTGGGAAAGCGTCCATCGACCGTGTATCCCTTCGAGCAGTTCACGCCCAGCGCGCAGAAGCTGCTGACCCTGGCTCAAACCGAGGCGCTGAAGGCCGGCTTCTCCTACATCGGCACCGAGCACATGATGCTCGCGGCCTTTGGCGACGCCGACTTCCAGTCGGCGAAGATCCTCGCCGCGCTTGGCGTCGAAGAGACCGGGGTCCGATCCGCGTTGGACAAGGTGCTGGGCAGAAAAAAGCGCGCGGTGCCGACGAAGATCATTCCCACCTCGCGGGTGAAGAAGGTCATCGAGCAGGCGTTCCAGCTTTGCAGCCAGATGGGCGACCCGCGGGTCAGCACGGGCCACGTGCTTCTAGCGCTGGCAACCGAGGGCGAGGGCATCGCGGCACATGTGCTCAAAGACCTTGGCGCGACAAAGGAGCGAATCGAATCGCAGCTTGCTCAGGTGTCGGAACCGGAAGCTTGAGAAAGGCTGCGCGCTTTACGATTTCGTCCTAGTGGCGAAGCTCGGGATCATGATCGAGGGCCAGGAAGGGCTCAACTGGGATCGCTGGCGCCGTCTCTGCCATGACGTCGAGGCGCTCGGCTTCACCTCGCTGCGTCGCAGCGACCACTTCTTCTCGGTGATGGGCGTCGTTGAGCGCGACAGCCTCGAGTGCTGGACGTCGCTCGCGCTCGCCGCGGAGTGGACGAAGCGGATCGAGATCGGACCGATGGTCAGCCCGATGACGTTTCGCCCACCTGCGCTGTTGGCCCGGATCGCGGCGGCGGTCGACATCCTCTCCAACGGACGGCTCATCCTGGGCGTCGGCGCCGGCTGGTATGAGCGCGAACACGTGGAGTTCGGCATCCCGTTCTACACGCTCAAAGAGCGCATGGACCTCTTCGAGGATGGCGTCAAGAGCATCCGCGTGACGTGGGCAAAGTCGAACCCGAAGCCGGTGCGAACTGGCGCCATCCCCATGCTGATGGGCGGCCGCGGCGAGAAGAGGGCGCTGCCGCTGATCGCGCGAGAGGCAGCTGAGTGGAACCTGTCGCACATGGATCCCGATGAATATCTGCAAAAGCGAAAGGTGCTGGATGAGAGCTGCCGCGCCATCGGGCGCGACCCGTCATCAATCCGGCATTCGGTGATGGCCAACTACATCATCGGGCGCGACCGCGACGACCTCCGCGAACGGGCCGCGAAGATGCGCGACTTCCTTCCGAGCCTGCACGGCCTTGACATCGACGAAGCGATGAGCGCCGTGCGGAAGCGAGGCCTGGTCGGCACACCGGAGGAGATCGCCGAGCAGATTCGCAAGCACGCCGCCCTCGGAGTCGACCTGTTCATGCTCCAACACTTCCTGCTCGATGACGCCGACGCGCTGAAGCTGTTGGCGTCGGACGTGATGCCGGCGGTGGCTTAAGGTAGGGAAATGGACTTCGAGCTGAGCGAACCCGAGAAGCGATTTCGCGATGAGGTTCGCGCCTGGCTCAAGGCCAACAAGCCGCGGGAAAACGGCTCCGCCGAAGAGGGCCAAAAGGCTTTCATCGAAAGCCGGCGCGCGTGGCAGAAGAAGCTCTACAACGCCGGCTACGTCGGCATCACCTGGCCCAAGGACTACGGCGGGCGAGGCGCCGGCTTCATGGAGCAACTCATCTTCAACGACGAGATGATCGTCGCGCAGGCCCCGGAACCCATCAACGTGATCGGGTTGGGCATGGGCGGGCCTGTGGTCATCACACACGGGACCGACGAACAAAAGAAGCGCTACCTGCCGCCGCTGCTGTCAGCGGAGGAGATCTGGTGCCAGGGCTTCAGCGAGCCCAATGCCGGCAGCGACCTGTCGGGCCTGCAAACGCGCGCCGAGGACAAAGGCGACCACTACCTCGTCAACGGCCAGAAGGTTTGGACGACCCTGGCTCACGTCGCCAAGTGGTGCATGTTGGTGGCGCGCGAACGCAAGGAGGCGAACCCGCGCGACGGGCTCACCTACCTGCTGGTCGACATGGAAAGCCCCGGGGTCGAGGTGCGGCCGCTCGTCCAGATCACCGGCGACGCAGAGTTCAACGAAATCTTCTTCAAGGACGTCAAGGTGCCGAAGTCGCAGATCCTTGGCGAAGCGGGCAACGGCTGGGCGGTGGCCATGACCACGCTGCTGCACGAGCGGGGCACGCTCGGGATGGCGCTGGCGACGCGGGCACAGATCACGGCAGCGGAGCTCGCCGACCACGCTCGCAGGCTGGGCCGCGGGTCGGATCCCCTTGTGCGGCAGAAAATCGCCAGGTACACGATCGAAGCCCGTGCCTTGCAGCTGAACGGCTACCGGGCGCTGACTGCGATGAAGCGGAACGGGATCCCCGGACCCGAGGGCTCGATCCTGAAGCTGATGTGGTCGGAGCTCAATCAGCAGATGGCCGAGACGGCGGTCGACGTTGCCGGTCTCTCGGGCCAGGTCGGCGACGGAAACGGCTGGAAGTACCAGTTCCTTCGTTCTCGCGCCAACACGATCGAGGCGGGCACGTCGGAGGTGCTGCGCAACATCCTCGCCGAGCGGGTGCTCGGCCTCCCGCGCAGCCGCTAAGCTCCCCTAACCCGGCGAAATGGAAGCTTTCGACTTTCCGAATAGTTTAAGATTTCGAAACTATGTCAAACGTCTCTATCGACGAGGCACTCGCTTCACGTAGGAAGATCCAACGGGCGCTGCTGACCTCTACTGCGAGGCGCTGGCGCGACCTCGACATCTCGATGCAGCAGTTGCGCGCACTCACTGTGCTCCGCGACGAGGAGGTCGCCACCGTCGGGCGGCTGGCCGAACTCTTCGGCATCGGCCTCCCCGCAGCGAGCATCCTCGCGGATCGCCTTGTCCGGGCCGGATATGTCGAGCGAAACGAGGATCCTGCCGACCGCCGGCGGGTGCTGCTGACGCTCACGCGAGCGGGCATCCAGCTCGTGACCGAGCTGCACGAGGGCAGTTACCTGCTTCTCCGGCGGTGGATGGCCCGGCTGTCAGCCGAGGACCTAGCGGCACTGACCCAAGGCTGGCGGGCTTTGGCCGACGTGGCTTCTCGTCACGGTCAGCCCCTTGAAAAGTCGGCCGTATGACAGCGGTTGCCGCTCGCGACTCGACCTCAACGGCCGAGAAGAAGGGCGCCGATCGGGCAGTCCTCGCTGTCTTCGCCGGGCTGATGCTTGGCTCGCTTGTCGCGTCACTCAACCTGACCCTGGTCGCGCCCGCTCTGCCGACGATCGTGGCCGAGCTGGGCGGCATCGCCGACTACAGCTGGATTCCGATCTCCGCGATGCTGGCCTCGACGATGGTCGTCCCGATCGCGGGCAAGCTTTCCGACATCTACGGGCGCAAGCCGCTCTACATCACGGGGATCGTCGTCTTCGCGCTCGGTTCCACGTTGTCGGGAATCGCACCGAATTTCTGGTTCCTCGTTTTCGCGCGCTTCGTCCAGGGCGCGGGCATGGGATTCATCATGCCGCTCTCACAAGCGATCATCGGCGACATCATCTCGCCGCGAGAGCGCGGCAAGTACCAGGGCATCCTCGGCGCCTCGTTCGGGGTCGCGTCGATTGTTGGACCGGCCGCGGGCGGATTCATCACCGACCACTACTCGTGGCGCTGGCTTTTCTTCGTCAATCTGCCATTCGCAGTGCTGACCCTCATCGTGGTGGCGCTGTACATGCACGTCCCCAACGAGCGACGCAAGCACTCCATCGACATCGGCGGCAGCGTGACCCTATCGCTGGGAATCACCAGCGCGCTGCTCGCGACCGTTTGGGGAGGCACTCAGTACGCGTGGGACTCCTGGCAGATCATCGGCCTCTACTCGTCCGCGGTCGTGCTGCTCGTGGCGTTCGTCTGGTTCGAACGGCGCGCGCCAGAGCCAGTCCTTCCTCTCCATCTCTTCAGGAGCAGCATCTTCACGTTCTCGAACATCGCCGGCATTGGTGTGGCTATGACGATGTTCGGCGCCATCTTCTTCCTGCCTGTATTCGTCCAGGGAGTGATCGGCAACAGCGCCACCAACTCCGGCGAGATCCTTGTCCCGATGCTGCTGGCCATGGTGGTGAGCAGCATTGGCAGCGGCCAGCTCATCTCGCGCACTGGCCGGTACAAGGTGATCCTGCTCGCCGGCCTCGCGGTCATGGCCGTTGGCTTCTTCATGATCACGACCTTTGACATCAGCACCACCAATCAGACGGTGGTCGAGGCGATGATCCTAATCGGGCTGGGGCTCGGCTGCACGATGCAGACCTACACGCTCGTGGTGCAGAACTCCGTCACCCGTGCCGACATGGCGGTGGCGACCTCGGCGACGCAGTTGTCGCGCTCGATGGGATCGGCGCTGGGCCTCGCCATCATGGGCACCTTCCTCACGCAGGGCTTGGCGTCGTCGTTGCCCAAGTACCTTCCGGCCAGCGAGCTCGAGAAGTTCCAGGCGTCGGGCAAGGGCGCGACCGCAGGTTCGGTGTTCGATCCGGCGCAGCTCGCTCACCTGCCGCCCGCTATCGCGGCGGGAATCCGCCACGGTCTTTCTGATGCCCTACACCCGGTGTTCGTCGCCGGGCTCGCGATGATCGTGGTGGCGTTTGTCGCGACGCTGTTCATCCGGGAGCTTCCCCTGCGCCAGACCGCCCACGTTGCAGCCGGACGATCTCGTGCCGAAGTCGGCAAGGAATCCGAGACAGCCGTCTAGACTTCCGCTCGTGGAGCCGACCATCTTTCGAGATCCACGCGTGATGTGGGCGTTCTGGATCGCGTGCGTGTTCGCGGCAATCGGCGCTGTGGCGCCGTTCGCTTTCACCATCGGCGCTCAGAGCCGCCTCACGGGGGTCGTCGTCCCCTTTGCGCTCGCGGCCCTGGCCTTTGCAGCCAACGCGCTCCTCCATTACCGTGGCCGGCCCCTCGCGGTCGCCCTGTACTTTCTTGCCGGCATGGCGATCGTCTACGGCATCCTGGCCATGCTGGCGGTGCCGATTCGACTCGCGGTCGTCGGCACGTGCGCTGCCTCCCCGTGCCCACCGGGCTTCGAGACGCCCCTGAGCACCGGCGAGAGTGACGGCCTCACCGCAGCCGCCTTCGGTGGCGTACTCGCGATCTTCATCGGTTTTTATGGCCTGCTCGTCCTGTACCGGCGCCCCTCCACCGCGGCGCGACAGCAGGCGACCGTCTGGCCGGCACAGCCTCCGGCCAAGACCCCGGAACCTGCCGCAGCCGAACCTCCGGCGCCGGCTCCGGCCGACCCTCCCTCGACGTCGCCAGTCGAGGCCAAGTCCAAGGCCGCCGCTATCGACGAACTCAAAGAGCTCCCGGCGCCCGATGAACCCAAGGAGCTGCCTCCGCCCGCCTGACAGCCGGTCTTACACTTCGAGGTCTTGTGTCTCGTCCCCGAAGCTGCTCGCATCTTCGCGGCCTAGACGGCCGGGCGCCGTCTCACCCCAGGGAATCTAGCGATTCCGTGGGGGCCCCAAGAGAGGCGCTGAAGCCTGCGCCGCCTACTGCGCGCGCTCGGTCAGCAACCCCGCACGACGATGCGGGGGCCCCGGCAGGAATGCGCTCCCTCGCGTGCTCGTCGTCTCCTTGGCTCCGGCCGCCGATGCCGCGAATCTCGCTTCGCACCTCGGGGTCGAGACACTAATGGATTTTGCCTTTTCCGAAGAGCAGGAGATGCTCCGGCGCTCCGCGCGCGACTTCCTCGCCAAGGCGTGCCCGCCGAAGGTCGTGCGCAAGCTGATGGACGGGCCGGACGCATACGATCCGGCGCTCTGGTCGAAGATCGCGGGCCTCGGCTGGACCGCACTCGGCATTCCCGAGGAGTACGGCGGCGTCGGCAGCTTCCTCGACCTGATCGTCGTGCTGGAGGAGGCCGGTCGCGCGCTGTTGCCAGGTCCTTACTTCGCGACCATGGGGCTCGCGGTGCCCGCCCTCATCGAAGCCTGCACGGAGCCGCAGAAGAAGAAGGTGCTCGGCGCCATCGCCGCCGGCGAGGCGCGCGCAACCCTCGCCTTCACCGAACCTTCCGGTCGGTGGGACGCGAGCGGCGTGGCGCTGACGGCCCGGCCCGCTGGCGGCGGATGGCAGCTCGATGGGGTCAAGCTCTTCGTGCCCGACGCACAGAACGCCGACTACATCGTGGTAGTGGCGCGCACGCGCGGCGAAGGTGAGGATGGCATCTCACTCTTTCTCATCGAGGGCAAGCCCAAGGGCATGTCTGTACACCAGCTGCAGACGCTGGACATGACCAGGCGCTGGAGCGAGGTTCGGTTTGACGGCGTCGAGCTCGGCGCCGACTCGCTGATGGGTGCACCACACAAAGCGTGGCCGTCGTTGAAGCGCGCTCTGGAGTGGGCGACGGCTGCGCTGTGTGCCGAGATGATCGGCGGTGCTCAGAAGGTGCTCGAGACTTCCACCGACTACGCGAAGACCCGTCACCAGTTCGGCAAGCCCATTGGCATCTATCAGGCCGTCTCACACAAGCTCGCGGACATGCTCGTGCTCTCGGAGAGCGGGCGCTCAGCCACGTATTACGCGGCGTGGGCGGTGGACGCCGACGCACCAGACCGCTCGCTCGCGTCTTCGATGGCAAAGGCATACGTCTCGGATGCTTATCGCAAGGTCGCGGGCGACGGGATCCAGGTGCACGGGGGCATCGGTTTCACGTGGGAGCACGACATGCACCTCTACTTCAAGCGCGCGAAGGCCTCAGAGGTGACGCTCGGCGACGCGACGTACCACCGTGAGCTGGTGGCGCAGGCGCTTGATCTATAGCGCGGGGCCCTACGACTGGCCGGCGAGGTGCGGCCACGAATCGTAGAAGGCGGTGTCGATCGAGCCGCTCTCCACTCCAGCGAGGTCATAGATGTATGTCTTCCCGGTAAGCGCCGGACCGCCAAGACCGCACGGTGTGGTCGACGTGCACAGCACCTCACCCGCATACCAGACGAGCGTGGGCGCGAGGAAGCCGGGATTCGCGCGGGGCTCGGTCGAGGCCTGGGCGACAGGACCGCCGTTGGTGTCGATGATGCCCACTTTGTGATTGCCCTGCGCATCGAGCGTCGCGAAGGCGATGTGGCTGCCATCGGCGCTCGGCCAGGGTCGAATCCACAGCGTGCCCGCCGACACGGCCTGCACCTTGCCGGTCGGGTCCCACACCTGCACGCCGGCGGTGGTCCGGAAGTACAGCCGCGCGCCGGTGGCCCCCCAGACGGCCATAGTGCCGTCCGACCGTTGATAGATCGGCTTGGCGTCCGAGACGTGGACGATCTGGATCGGAGGGGTGCCCGTGGTGGCGTCCTTCTGCGCGGTGAACGTCTCCTCCACTGCGACGTACTGGCCGTCGGCCGAGAAACCCACCATTGCATCGTCGTTGTCGAGGTTGACGCCGCGGCCCGGCACGGTGCCGAGGCTGGCGAGGGTCTTGTCTCCGGCGGCCGACAGCACGTGCCACCTGACACCGCTGCTGTCCGAGCTCAAGTAGCTGAGCTTCTGCCCGTCGGGACTCCACGCGTACACCCAGCTCGCGTAGCCTCCCGAGCTCCAGGCCCGCACCAATGAGGTCGTGCTCGTGTTCAGGTCGACCAGGTACAGGGCGCCCGACGCACCGAGGTCGCCGCTCGACGTCACGATGTAAGAGATTCGCGACGAATTGATGAAGCGGAGGTAGGTGCCTCCGCTGATGACGCAGCGGGTGACCGGGTGCTGGATGTCGGTCACGTCGCGCACCACGATCCCGCTGACACCACTGATCTTGACCAGCGCGAGCTGATGCCCGGCGGGAATCTGCGAGCTGCAGGCGACCGCCATCGGCGATGGAGGCGTCGGACCCCCGGGCGTCGGGCTCGGGAAGGGGATCGCGGCAGCGCTGGGGGTCGGGGATTTGGCGGATGGCGATTTCTTCGACTGGCTGGGGCTGTTGCCGCAAGCGACGGCGAGCAGCAACAACACGATCACCAGCCGCTTCATGCCGCCTGCAATCTTGACGCTAAAGTTGTGCGTCCGGGAAAAACGCTCACCAATGCATCGGCCCATATCCCCACCCCACGAAATCTTCGATTTCGCGGGGACCCCAGAGGTATGCGCTCCTCCTCGCGCCACCCCTGCCTTGGCGTCGGCGGTCTGGGCCGCGCCTTGGCGAGCTATTTCCCAGACACACCACTTTCTAGCCGCCGGCCAGCAGCCGGAACACGCTGACTCCAAACAGCGCGCAAGCCGGGATCACGATGCCACGGTACAAAGACCAGTATCCCGACCATGCTTCGCGCAGCCGGTCGAGCCGCCGCCCAGAGCCGAAAACCAGCGACCAGTAGATGGGCAGGGCGGCGCCGGTGTTGAGAGCCAGCGCGAGCAGCGCTAACCCGCCCGCGCCCGCGAGCCAGAGCTGCAGAGGCGCGGACGTGCCGAAGCCGAGCTGCGTTCCCCAGAGGACCGCGGCGGCCATGAGCCCGAGCAGCGCGGGCACGCCAAGAAGGAAGAACGCCGCGAAGCTCACGACCACCAGCGCGAGCATCAGCGCGAGCGTCGCCACGATCCCTGCCAGCCCCGCGGCGGCAATTGTCGTCCCGCTGGCCGTCGTCGAGCTGGTTGCTGGGGCCGGCGCGTACGCCGCGACCCTGTCCGGATTGCCAGGCGCAAGGCCGGCGGAGCCGATGACCTGGTTCCAGGAGTGCAGTCCTGCGTTGGAGGTCAGGGCAGCGGCGATGCCCGCTGGTGCGGCGGCGAGTAAGAGGCCAGTCGCGATTGCGACAGCGTTGCGGCGCAGGATAGCGAGCGGGATCCACACGCGCCTGCGCCGTGTACGGCCGATGCCGGTTTCCATCAGCCGCTCGCGGTCGAATGTCGATCCACAGAGCACGGTGAGCGCGAAGCACGCGGTGATTGGAAGCAGCAACGATCCGACCGCCAGCGGTGAGCGGAAGACAAACAGCGCCAGCGGCAGGTCCGCCACCGCGGCGGAGACCGGCGACAGAAGAAATGACCACGCCCCGCCCGCCGCACCCTCGCGCGGGAACAGCATGAAGCCCAGCATCCGTCCCATCGCAGCCCAGTAGGCGGTCACCGCGGCCACGAACGCGAACACCGGCAGAAGGTCCCACGGCGCGCTCTGCCCGAACAGCGACAGGAGTGCCATGCCCGCGGCCATCCACAACGTCACCCAGACGGTGCTGACCACGGCGCCTGGGAGCACCTCGAGCCAGATGAGCGACGGGTCGTCAACGGGCGTATAGAGAAGGACCTCCAACGACTGCTGCGCCTTCTCCCACCAGATCCCGATCGAGCTCTTGATCGATTCCAGCAGCGCGAACGACATGAAGAAAAGCGGCAGGAGCAGTCCTGCCTGCAGGGCGGCGCCGCCTGCGAATCGCTGGGCCACAACGCCCGCAACTCCAGGCAGCTGTCCGAAGAGAGACGTACCGGCCACCAGCAGCAGCACAAACGCGTTGAGATACAGCACCCAGCTGAGGTCGCCTCGGCGCCACCACGAGCTCACATAAAAAGGAAGGGAGTGGCGGAGCAGGCGGCCCTGTTTCCGCAGGGATCCGAACATCCGCAGCGCGCCGAGCCCCGACACCACGCGCGCGGGCGAAGGTGGGACTGCGGGAGTCGGGGTCAACGGTTCGTCCATCGCCTTCAGGTAGACCGACTCGAGGCTCACGTGCTGCTCTTCGAGCTCGTAGTACGGCGCGCCCAAAGAGGCGAGCCTCTTCTGCAGCTCGGCCGCGAAATCTCCGCGGTCCGCGATCGTCGCCTCCCACGGGAGGCTGTACGTGATGCGATCCGACAAGATCTCAAAAGCGACCGTGTTCTTGAGCAGCCATCGCCGCAGCGACTCCGACTCCTCCGGCGCGCGGCTGAAGCGAACAGAGAAGCGCCTTCCGGCCTCGGCCTCCCGCTGCAGCTCGTAGAGGGTGCCGGTTGTCACGACCACGCCCCGCCGCATGATCGCGATGCGGTCGGCCATCAGCTCCGCCTCGCTAAGCACGTGGGTGGTGACGATGAGCGCGGCCCCGCGCGCTCGCTGCTCGCCGAGATACCGACGCATGTCGGCGGCGGCTACCGGGTCGAGGCCGGCGGTTGGTTCGTCGCAGAAGATCCAGTCCGGCTCATGGAGCGTGGCCCGGATCAGAGCCACCTTTTGAGCCATGCCACGCGAGTAAGCGGCGAGGATCGTGTCGCTCCGGTCGGCAAGGTCGAAGCGCTCGAGCAGTTCTGAGATTCGCCGCATGCGCTGCTCTGGCGGCACGCCGTACAGGTAGCCGAAGTGATCGAGGTACTCGACCGCAGTGTTGCGGCCGTACAGCCGCGCCTGGTCTGGCACGACGCCCAGCCGGGTACGAACCTCGTCCAGCCTTTCCGGGAGACGCAGGCCGTCGAGCTCGATGAGGCCCGCGTCGGGCCGGAGGATGCCGCCCAGGCAGCGCAGGGTTGTGGACTTCCCCGCGCCGTTCTGCCCCAGGAGCACCAGTACCTGGCCGCGCTCGACGTGCAGGTCCACGCCGTCCACGGCGCGGATATCGCCGAAGCTCTTCCGTAGGCCCTCGACCCGAATCATTGGGACACCGAGTCAGCGAGTCTAACCCGCTGGTGCTGGGCGAGATGCGCCTTTACGCAAAGGATTGGAGGAGCGGCTTCAGCCGGTCCATGACGGCGATGTGTATGTGCTCGCGAGAGCCTGTGGCGTCCAGGCGGGCGAACCGATGGGGTTCAGCTGTGGCAAGGCGGTCATAGGCATCGGCGACCCGCTCGTGGAACTCGATCGACTCTCTCTCGACGCGATCCGGTTTCTTCCCGGCCTTGGCGAGGCGCTCGAGCCCGTTCTCGACCGGAACCGACAACAGGAAGGTGATGTCAGGGCGCGGAAACGTGGGCGGCCACGTCGTGGGCACGCCGCGCCCGCCACCCTGATAGGCGAGCGTCGAGTCGTGGTAGCGGTCGGCGACGACGATCTGGCCCGCGGCGAGCGCGGGCGCGATCACCTCGGCGATCAGCTGGCGGCGCGCGGCCATGAAGAGATACATCTCGGCCTCTGCGTCTAGCTCCATCGATCGGTACAGGACGATCTCGCGGATTCTCTCGCCGAGCTCGTTGCCGCCTGGCTCTCGCACCATCACCGGCTCCCGGGTCGCGAGCGCCTGGCCCAGGAGCTCGACCTGCGTGGTCTTGCCGGCGCCTTCCGGCCCCTCGAAGGTGATGAACAGGCCGCGCCCGCGCGCCACTAGTAGTGTCCGGTACCGGAGGTCCGACGCATATTTCGCGGCATCGGCGGCCGGAGCCAAGGAGACGACGAGCACGCGAGGGAGCGCATCGCGTAGATGCGCGACCGAGCGCGCACAGGAGGCGACGCAGGCTTTAGCGCCTCTCTCGGGGTCCCCACGGAATCGCTAGATTCCCTGGGGTGAGACGGCGCCCGGCCGTCTAGGCCGCGAAGATGCAAGGACCTTCCGGGATCGGACACTAGATGATTGGGTCTTCGGGGGCGGGCGTGATGCGCAGGCGGCGCTGCGGTTCCTTGCCGGTGCTGCGCGCGGAGAGCTCGTTCTCGGCGACCATCTGATGCTGCAGGCGGCGAAGGTATGCGTTCTGCGGCGAGATCTCGACCGGCCGCAGCGTCGCCTTCACGGTTTTGATCGCAGCTGCCGCCTCTGCCAGCGCGCGAGTTGTCGCCTCGTCGTGCTTGTCGACCCCATAGATGCGAGACAGCGCATCGCGTACCTGGGTGACCGAGTTGCTCTTGAGGATGTGTATCGGCAGGCCGCGGCTCTCGGCCTGGCGCAGGCTGTCCGGGCGCCGGCGGTAGTGATTCTTGAGCGTGAGCACGGCACCGGCGCCGTCGAGGTTTCCAAGTACTCGTACCGGGAGCTCGAGGTCGCGGATCGACTGCTCCACATGGTGGCGGCTGACGCCATAAGGAAAGATGCCTAGCGGCTTGCTGTTGGAGGAGGTGGCCGCGGCCGCCTCTGGTGCGACAACCGTTGGGGAATCGACGTTGGAGATGACTCGGCCCTCACGTGTTCGCAGGCGAATTTTCGGTGTGAGCATCGGCCCGCGAAGCGCGGTGTCGACGATGTCGGCCAGGGGAACGTGGATGGCGACGCGGTCGCGGTCCTGGATTTCGACCAGCACGTCGAATGTTGGAGGCGCTTTTCGCTCGAGCACCGATTTCTGCGTGCCACGCCGGCGCGCCTCTTCGTCTGACAGCGTCACGCTCTGGATGCCGCCGAGGAGGTCGTTGAGCGTCGGGTTGACGAGCAGGTTCTCGAGGGTCTGTCCGTGTGCAGTGGCGATGAGCTGCACGCCGCGCTCGGCGATGGTTCGCGCCGCGGCAGCCTCCAGCTCCGTCCCGATCTCGTCGATGACGATGACCTCGGGCATATGGTTCTCGACCGCTTCGATCATCACTGCGTGCTGGAGCAGCGGTGTGCGCACCTGCATGCGGCGCGCCCGCCCGATACCTGGATGCGGGATGTCACCATCTCCGCCGATCTCGTTCGACGTGTCGACGATCACGACGCGCTTGCGGAGCTCGTCGGCGAGCAGGCGCGCACACTCCCGCAACATCGTAGTCTTGCCGATGCCGGGCCGGCCGAGCAGCAGGATGCTCTGACCGCTGATCACGATGTCGCGAATGATCTCGCCCGTGCCGGTGACCGCGCGGCCCACGCGCATGGTGAGGCCGGTGATCCGCCCCGATCGATTGCGGATGGCGGACACGCGGTGCAGCGTGCGCTCGATCCCCGCGCGGTTGTCGTCGCCAAACTGGCCGACGTTGTTCGCGACGTGTTCGAGATCCGATGCGGAAACGGGACGGTCGGCGAGCAGCACCTCGCGGCCGGGCACGCGGGCTTCCGGCTCGCGGCCGAGGTCGAGCACGATCTCCAGCAGCTCGCTGGGATCGGTGCGCTCGTGAAGCGCGCGGGCAAGGTCGGTGGGCAGCGCGCGGGCGAGGAGCTCGATCTCCTCGTCCCAATTGGCGGCGCGCTGCGACGCTCGGGCCTCCGAGTTCATGCGAGCGAGGGCACGAGGCCTTTCTCCCGTACCGGCACCCGAACGGCCAGTTCCTTGACCAGGAGTAGCTGCGTCAAAAGCACGCTGAACCCACGCCCTCGCAGGGCGTCGATCATGAGCGAATCATAGTGGCGGAGGCTGGACCAGGCGGGAGCATCCGTTTCGCCTAGCAGCGAGAGGCCGAGGTCGGCCAGCTCTTCTGAGAGGGGCTGCTCAGGCAAAGCCATGAAGCTGAGGGTGCTCGGACGGGCGCCCGAGCCCCGCTCGACCTTCACCCAGCCCGCGAGCTCCACCCGATCGACAACCAGCTCCTCTTTGTCGGAACCGCGCGCGGTAAGTCGCCCGGTCCACTCTCCGTGAAGTGCCCGCCAGTCGCGATACGCCGGCGCCTCGAGCTGCGATACCCCCTGCGGCGTGACCTTCCGGTAGAGCTGGTAGAGCCTGCGACCGTCGCTGCGCCTCACCTGGCGCGCGCCTTCCGGGGACTGGGCCGAACCGCGGCTCGGCTTGTCGGCGTATACGACGACCTCGGTTGCGTACTGGCGAAAGCCGCGCAGCCTGAACACGGGCAGCAGAGGGTCACGGTCCGGCAGGCGGACAAACAATCGCTGCGCGCCGCGAGCGAGCGCTTCGTTGCAGAGGTGCTGGACCAGCGCGGGTGCAACTTCGTCGGTATCGGAGCCTTCGGCAACCTGGAGGTTCAGCACCTGTAAGACCTTTGCCCGCGAAAGGTCGAGGCCGCGCTGCTGCCCAGAAGCCTGGACGTAGCCAACGACCTTGCCGCCTTCCTCCGCGACGTAGATGAGCGTCTCCTGTGACAGGGAGAGAAATGCGGAAAGCGTGGAGCTGAGCAGCGACCACAGCCTGGCCGCGGGAGGTGCAGTTCCATCGAGCTTGATGTCGACGGAGCGGTACATCTCTTCGATGCGCGTGAGATCGAGCAGGTTGGCCGCTCTCAATTTCATGACGCTTTTGCCATCCGGACGAACTCTTGATGCACGCGCCGATCCCCCGTCAGCTCGGGATGAAAGCAGAGCGCGAGGATGTGGCCCTGGCGCACGGCCACGGCGCGGCCCTCGTGGGTGGCGACCACATCCGTGCTGCCCGTCGACTCCACGAGCGGCGACCTGATGAACACTCCAGGAAATTTCTTGCCGTCGAGGCCGGCGATGTCTAGAGGGGCTTCGAAGCTGTCGACCTGTCGCCCGTACCCGTTGCGTTTCACAGCGATGTCGAGCAGACCCATGCCGCGCTGATCAGCCATCCCGTCAGTGATGTCGCGCGCGAGGACGATCATGCCGGCGCAGGTCGCGAGCGTCGGGAGGCCGTTCGCGATCGCGCGGTGCAGTGGTTCGAGGAGGCCGACGCGCTCCATCAGCATGGTCATGGTCGTGCTCTCACCGCCGGGGAGCACGATGCCGTCGAGGCCATGGAGATCCTCGCGCGTCTTCACGAGCCGCGTCCTCGCGCCAACAGCTTCGAGCGCTGCGACATGCTCCGCAAACGCACCCTGCATCGCGAGGACCCCGATCACAGGAGCGCTTCTGATTGCGCGCGCCCGGCGACTACCAGCCTCTGGCAGCGAGCAGCTCTTCCTTCGGGATGGAGGGAATCTCGAGCCCGGGCATCGCCTTCCCCAATCCCGCAGAGACCTCTGCAAGTACCTCGGGCTTGTCGAAGTAAGTGGTGGCCGCCACGATCGCCTTGGCACGCTTCAAGGGGTCCTCGGACTTGAAGATGCCGGAGCCGACGAACACCCCGTCCACGCCAAGCTGCATCATCAATGCGGCGTCCGCCGGGGTGGCAATCCCACCCGCCGCGAAGTTGACGACCGGCAGACGGCCGAGGCGCTGGCATTCGGCGAGCAATTCGACCGGCGCACCGATCTGCTTGGCTTCGTGGACAAGCTCTGCGTGGCTCAGCCCCTGAAGCTTTCGGATGCCGGAGTTGACCGCGCGCGCGTGGCGCACCGCTTCGACCACATTCCCGGTACCCGCCTCACCTTTGGTGCGGATCATCGCCGCCCCCTCGGAGATTCGACGCAGCGCTTCACCCAGGTCGCGGCAACCGCAGACGAACGGAACCTTGAACGGGTGCTTGTCGATGTGGTTTTCCTCGTCAGCAGGCGTCAGCACCTCGGACTCGTCGATGTAGTCGATCCCAAGCTCCTGGAGGATCTGGGCCTCCACGAAGTGGCCGATCCGGCACTTCGCCATGACCGGGATCGTCACCGCCTCCATGATCGAGCGGATGAGCGTCGGGTCGGACATCCTCGCCACGCCGCCCTCCTTGCGGATGTCGGCCGGCACGCGCTCGAGGGCCATCACAGCGCACGCGCCGGACTCCTGGGCGAGCCGCGCGTGCTCGGGCGTGACGACGTCCATGATCACGCCGCCCTTGAGCATCTGGGCGAGCCCCGCCTTGACCTTGAAGGAGCCCTTCACGGCCCGGCTTCCATTGCGCGAGCCATTGCGTTCGGCCACGATCCGAATTCTACGCCTGGGCCCTTCGCCGGCCAGCCGCTCTAGAGCCTCTCCAGGACCAGCGTCCGCTTGCTCGCGTACTCGTCGTCCGAGAGCAGTCCGTCGCGGTGCAGCCGAGTGAGCATGTCCATCTCCTCGAGCACGTCGAGCAGGGGCGCCATCGTCCGTCGAGCCAGGTAGGCGTCCGACGCGGTGCCGGCGTCCTCGCCACGAGCGTCGAACTCGCGAATGAAGAAAAGCGCCTTGACGGCCGAGAAGGGGATTCCGAGCTTGCGGATCGGGCTGTCGGCCTGCTCGGCGTGAAGATGAAGGACAACGCCATAACGGTGTCGCTCGAGCGTGCCGTCGAGATGACCTCTAAGCACCTCGCCGTCGAGGAACCGGATCGCGACCTTTCGGGTCGGCGTCTCCGACGCCAGGTTCGGATCGCGGGGCAGCTCCACCCACTTCACTGCGGTGAGCGGAATCCAGGCCGTCTCGTTGTTCTCCAGGCCGCCCGCATCGTCGACTTCGACCAGGAAGTCGGGCTCGTCAAAATCGAGATCTCGAGCAACTCCCTCGAGGGTCTCATCGTCGAAAAAGCGCACGACTACCTTGGCCACGGCATCACCTACTCTACTAACCCTCATTTGGCGGGAGTCCTGCGAACGGCCCGGCGCCCCAACCGCCGGGAACACCTGATGCAGGTGGCTATATGCCTGCGTACGGCTTCGGCCTGGTTGCGACGCAGCTTACCCGCAAGATATGGCGCTAGCAATGGGGCCACCTCCTCATGGGTCAGGTCGGCCGCGCCCTCGGCCGCGATGTATTCCTCCTTGAACCGGAGGCGGGCACGATAGAGCAGCGTCTCGACTGCGCTCTCGGACATCTTCAAGGTGTGCGCGATCTGGCGATAGCTGAGGTCCTGGAGCTCGCGCAGCGTGAGCACGAGGCGGTACTTCTCGGGCAACCGTTGAGCCACGGCCCAAACGCGCCTTCGAGTCTCGTTCGATTCCTGGACAGCAACCGGATCGAAGCTGCGCGAGGTCGACGGGAGATTGGCCAGGTACTCGTCCTCGTCTTCATCCGAGCCCTCCACCCGGAGATCACGCTGGCGCCGGCGCAGCTCGTCGAAGCAGAGGTTGCGGGCAACTGTGTGCACCCAGCCGCCGAAATTGAACGAGTCGTCGACGCGATCCATCATGCGCAGCGCTTTCATGAATGTCTCTTGCGCGATGTCCTCCGCAAGCAGCGCATCGCCGAGCTTGCGGCGCACGAGACGGTAGATCGACGCGACGTAACGGCGGTGTAGCTCCTCGAACGCGTGAATGTCGCCGTTCCGGTAGGCCCGGACGAGCTGGACGTCCGTTGGGTCGACGCCTACCTTGGTTGGGTCTTCGGGTTCTTCGGTCACTGCATTTGTCGAACGGCCCGGGCGGCAGCGTGGGTCAGTTGTGGGGCGGCATCGTGCATGAGGACCTGCAGATTGTGCCCCTCTGGATCGCTCTCTTCAGCCAGCGTAACGATCAAGCTGACCCCCAGCGAACTCAGCGCCTCCCACCCCGGGCCCTTGCTGCCGGCCAGCAGCAGGGTCGGAATACCTGCCGCCATGGCCCGCTTGGCGACCTCTCCGGGCGCCTTGCCATAGGCGGTCTGGCCATCGACCCGGCCTTCTCCGGTCATCACCAACCCGGCCCCCGGAAGGGATTCGTCGAAGCCGCTGGCATCGACCACCAGGGGAGCGCCAGGCACGAGCTTCGCGTCGAGGAAGGCGATCAATCCCGCCCCGGCTCCGCCGGCCGCGCCCGCGCCGGGAACGTCCGCCACCTTCTTGCCCAGGTCGCGCTCGATTACCTCCGCGAAGTGCGCCAGCGCTTGGTCGAGCCCGTGAACGGCCTCTGCGTCCGCACCCTTCTGCGGCCCGTAGACATAGCTCGCGCCCTGCGGGCCGGTCAATGGGTTATTGACGTCGCACGCGACCATCACCCTGACCGAACGCCAATGCGCATCGAAACCTGACGCGTCGATCCGCTCGAGGCCGGCCAGCGCCGCGCCACCGCGAGGCAGGTCGCGACCGCTTGCGTCGAGAAGCCGGTAACCAAGGGCCTGCGCCATGCCGGCGCCGCCGTCATTGGTTGCCGAGCCGCCGATTCCGGCGATGATCGATCGGACACCGTGCCTGCGCACTGCCTCCAGCAGCTGTCCGAATCCGTACGTGGAGGTCTTGCGCGGGTCGCGTTTCTCGGGCGGGATCAGCGTGAGCCCACTCGCCGACGCGAGCTCCACGACACCAGTGCGCCCGTCATCGATCAACCCATAAGCCGCCTGGACGGGATCGCCGAGCGGTCCTTCGACCTGGACGGAGTGGAAGGTGCCCTTGCGGGCAGAGACCAATGCTTCGACCGTGCCTTCGCCGCCGTCGGCGACGGGTATCTCGACGACCTCTGCATCCGGGAGGGCTTCGCGCACGCCCCGGGCGATCGCTGCCGCCGCTTGCGGCGCCGAAAGGCTGCCCTTGAACGAGTTCGGGGCGACGATTACCTTGAGCACAGGCGAGGCAGGCCTCGCCTGTGGATTGGAGTTACGCAATGTCTGGAGGCGTTTGGTAGAGCACGATTGGGGGACGGCCGGAATGAATCCGGCCTAGCAGCAACCCATTAATAGACTGGAATTGTCCAGTCCTTGTACTTCGCCAGCTCGCCGCGAACCGCGCCGAAGTAGATGCTCTGCAGCTCCTGCGTGAACTCGCCGACCTTGCCCGAGCCCACCGGCCTGCGGTCGACCTCGATCACAGGCGAGATCTGTGCCCCGGTCCCGCACAGGAGCAGCTCTTCGCATGTGTACAGCTCGGTGCGGTCGATGCTTCGCTCGACAACCGGCTTGCCCAGCGCGTCCTTGATCAAGCTCATCAAAAGCGTCCGCGTGACGCCCTCGAGGATGTCGTCGGTGACGGGAGGAGTCACGAAGACGCCGTCCTTGAGCATGAACAGGTTCTCGGCGGAGCCTTCGGACACGTGGCCCTCGACGGTGAGGACGATCGCCTCGTCGAAGCCGGATTCCACAGCCTCTGACTTCGCCAGCGCCGATTGCGCATAGGAACCGGTGATCTTGGCGCGCGCAGGCAGCGATTGGTCCGGCACGCGCCGCCACGAGCTGACCATGCACCGGATGCCTCCCTCGATCTCGACGTACTTGCCGAATGGGGTCGCGTAGATGAAGAAGTTGTGCTGGAGGTCGTGGAGGCGCACGCCAATCTCTTCGCTCGATGCATACAGTAGTGGACGCACGTAGACGTCCGATTTGAACTGGTTGCGCCGCAGGAGGTCGACCGTGATGTTGACCAGCTCCTCCGTGGAATAGGGGACGGTCATCCGCATGACGTTGGCCGACCGCCGCAATCGCTCGTAATGCGCGGGAGCGTGTAGAAGGTGCAGCTGCTGCTGCTTGTCGTTCCAATAAGCGCGGATGCCCTCGAAGCATCCGGTCCCGTAGTGGAGGGCATGCGTCATCAGGCCTAGCTTGTGGTCGTTGTAGCGGCCGAACTCACCGTCGAAGAACACCCAGGTGTTCGGGTGCGTCGCAGGCTTTTTCGTCACCGCTTTCGATTTCGTTTCCACACTCATCTCCCGTTAAGTCTAAAGGTCGCCTGCAGAGGGACCCTGGCATCTGAAAGAATCGCGAATGTGAGCCTCTATGGCATCATCGCGGACCTGCGCCGGAAGTACCCGACACCGGCCGCGACGGAAAGCCTCGACATGGTCGTCGCCGAGCTTGGGCGCACACGCGACAACCTCAGGGAGGCGGTCGCCAACCTGGCCGACAAGCCCCTCCCGCCCGGAGGCAAGGCGGTGCTGGACGAGCTCGTGGAGCGCGCCCGCAAGGAAGACGTATACGACCTCGACTACGGGCCGGACCCTTACGAAAGGCCGCCGCTGGAGCCGCTTGACGAAGGCACGGTCGGTATCGGTGCGCTGCTCGTCGTGTTTTCCCTCCTTGGCCTTGTGCTGGCGGGCATCGCAACCTACGCCGGTGTCTACGCGATCCTGCACTCGAGTGGCTGAGTTCTCTTTCGACGTCGTGTCGGAGTTCGACCCCGCGGAGCTGACCAACGCGCTCGACCAGGCCCGCAGGGAGGTCAGCACCCGCTACGACTTCAAGGACACTCAGACCATTCTCGATCGCCGCGACCAGGTGATCCTCATCGAGTCCGCGAGCGAGGAACGCGCGAAGGCTGCATTGCAGGTCCTGCGTGAGAAGGCTGCGAGACGCCAGCTGTCGCCCAAGCTCTTCAAGGCGGACGATCCCAAGACTGTCGGTAAGGGCCGCGGCCAGATCGAGGTGCGCCTCAACGCGGGCATCACCGACGAGCTTGCGCGCGACCTTCGAAAGCGCATCCAGAATGTCACGCCCAAGGTCCAGGTGCGCATCCAGGGCGATCAGCTTCGGGTGGTGAGCAAAGACAAGGACACGCTGCAGCTCGTGATCAAGAACCTGCGCGAGGCGGAGGACATCCCGGTTCCGCTTCAGTTCACGAACTACCGGTAGCCGCGAACCGCGTCCGGAGCGCCAGGATAGAAGGGTGCAGGTGATCCCGGCCATCGACATCATGAACGGCCACTGCGTCCGGCTGGTCCAGGGTGACTTCGACCAGCGCACTGTCTACTCGGACGACCCGGCAACGATCGCCATCGATTTCGCCCGCGCAGGTGCGGAGCGGCTCCACGTCGTCGACCTCGATGCTGCGCGCGGCGAGCGCGACAACCGCAGCGTCATCGAAGAAGTCATCGAAGCCGGGCTGCCCGTGCAGGTCGCCGGCGGGGTCCGCACATCGGCCCAGGTCGAAGCCTGGATCCACGCGGGCGCCGGTTCGGTGGTGATGGGGACGGCGGCGGTCCGCGAACCGGAGCTGCTGGCCGAGTGCGCGCACAAATACCCGGGTCATGTCATGGCAGCGCTCGACGTCCGCGACGGCATGCCTGTCGTGAGCGGCTGGACCGAGACGGAGCCGTTGAACATCTCGGAGCTGATTCCACGCTGGAACGTCCTGCCGTTGGCCGGGATGATCCTCACCTGCACCGAGCGCGACGGCACACTGGCCGGTCCTGACCTCGAGACGCTCAAGCGCGTGCTCGGGATGACTGAAATGCCGGTGCAGTATGGGGGCGGCATAGGGTCGCTCAACGACATCCGCCGCGTTCGCGAAACCGGCGCCGCGGCCGTGATCCTCGGCCGATCCCTCTACGAGGGCAAGCTGTCCCTGGAGCAAGCCCTAGCGCTTTGAGACAGCGGCAGGCCGCGATCGCGCTGGCGGCGCTCGCGGCGGTAGTCATCACCATCTCGAGCTGTGGCGGTCGCGAGACCCCTGACGACCAGAGCTTCCATCAAGCCATCGTCAACAACGCCAACGGAGCCGAGGTCACTTTCGACGCCACGATGCTCGCCGACCCTTTGCAGGCGGAAGGTCACGAGCGCCTCCAGGTCAAGGCGGCCACCGGCGAGAGGCTGGAGGTCGACCACAACACGACCCTCGCCACGTACGTCCCCGTTCACACGGGCGACTCGATCGTGATCCATGGGAAGCTCTACATAGATCCAGGTCCGCGGATTGGGGTGCACTGCACACACGCGGCCACATCAAGCGGATGTCCCGATCCCGGCTGGATCGAGTTCGGGAACAATTACTACGAATGAGCTTCTTTCAGAACTTGAGGGCCGGCGGGTATGGCCGCATCGAAAGGGCGACCAAAGTGTTGGCCAACGTCGGCCGCAAAGTCGTTCGCCGGCAGCGGTGCTGCGGAAACTATGGCGACCCGGGTTGTTGAATGACGGTCGCCGAGGCCCGTGCGGCCGGCCTACTACCGAAGTAAGAACGATTTCACCTCTCCCCTTCATGGGAGAGGGCGTGAGTAGCCCTAAGTTTTCCGAGCGACCAGCCAGGCCGCCGCCTGCGCGACCGGTCGCACGATGATCTCGTCGATGTCGACGTGCGGAGGGCGGGTTACCGCGAAGACGATGCAGTCGGCAATGTCGGCTGCGACCAGCGGCTTCACGCCCTGGTAGACCGCCTTCGCCGCCTTGCGGTCGCCATGGAATCGCACGACGCTGAACTCCGTCTCGACCATGCCGGGCTCGATCTCCGTCACCCGGATCGGCTCCCCGTTGAGCTCGAGGCGCAGCGTGCGTGAGATGGCATGCACCGCGTGCTTGCTCGCGGTGTAACCCGCGCCGCCCTTGTACGTCTCGAAACCGGCGATCGAACCCAGGTTGACGATGTGGCCGTGTCGAGCCTTGCGTATCAACGGCAGGCATGCGCGCGTCATGCGCATGAGACCAAGCACGTTGACCTCCCACATCTCGATCCACTCTTCGTCCCTGGCCTCAGCGATGGGATTGAGGCCACTCGCGAGACCGGCGTTGTTGACGAGCACATCGATTCGGCCAAACTTCTTCTTCACCTCGCCGACGAAAGCGTCAATGCTTTCGAGCTTGGTCACATCGAGGGGAAGAGCCACGCCTGACTCGCCCACAATGCGGCGCACATGCTCCAGACGCCGCGCGCCAGCGGCGATCTGATAACCCAGGCGACCAAGCGCCACAACGGTTGCGGCCCCGATCCCCGACGAAGCACCCGTGACGACTGCAACCGGCCTGTATCTGCTCGCCACTATCTATCCTCGATTGAAACGCTGTCGCGACGGCGTCAAGACTGTACGCTAGGGATGGTGCTCGAGGTCCTGGCGGGGCTGGTCGCCGGTCTTCTCATCGTGGCGGGAATCCTCGTCATGATGGGCCCGAACGCGAAAGGTCTCGTCCGGCGCCTGAGCACGCTGCGCCGCCGCCGTCCATCCCTCTCGGTTTTCCAGCCGGTGCGGCCGCGCGAGGCTGTTTCGTCCGGCCTCAATCCCAAGACCCAGCGGGTACTGGTGGCCGCCTCACGATTGGGCAACTGGCTGCGCGCGCACAGCCAGGAGCAGGTTGCGCGCGAGCTTCGCAGCGCCGCGGGGCGCATGACCAGCGACGAGCCGGCCGGCCTGTACGCGATGCAGACCGTCCTCCGCCGCATTCGCTCCACCAGCCTCGACGACCGTGGGGCGCAGGAACGGCTGAAGGCGCTCTCGAACGAGCTGCGAGACGCGGTCCAGGATCGCTTCGAGCAGCTTGAGCTGCTTCCCTTCCGCCGACCGTAGCGAATCGTGCTCGCTCGTCGTTTTACCTTTGTGCGAGCGGCCGTAAAGCTCTGATCCCCTAGACGTCATTCCCACGCATCCCATCAGCGCTCGCACGCCATTCTCTCGGGGCCTCAGATCGGGTCCCGGCGGAGCGCCTCCGGGCGGAACTCGCCCGGCAGTTCGATCGCGGATGGTGCGAGCAAGCAGAACTCGGGCGGCGGACCCAGCACCATCATCCGCCTCCAAAGGCTGGAATCCGGCCGGTGGCTGTAAGGCTGGAGGCGTTCGTAGAGGTCGGCATACGCCATCCCTGTCGGTTTCGAGAATCGGATCTCAAAGCCCGGACCCGGCAACGGCTCGCCGTCCGCGAGGCTGTAGAGCTTGCCCACCCCGTCGATCGCCATGCGCGCGGCGGCGTCGTGGGCAGATGTTCGGGCGCCGCTGACGGCGGCTTCGTTCAGCACATCGAGCGCTGCCGAGCCGTCAACGAGGTACCAGTCGCTGTAGCCATCCCCGACTTTGAACGTCGACGAGCTGAGAAACCCGTTCGGCGGCGCGCCGGCGAGCGTGGCATGGAAACGCCGCAGCGCGCCCTCGTAGTCGGCCACGTCCACACCGACGCCTGGTCGATGGCTGAAAACGTAGGCCAGCACCCTGTTCAGTCTTTCGCCTTGGCGGCCCTGGAGCCCTTCGGCCCCTTGCCGGACTCGATGTACCTCTTCAACGCGGCCATGTTGTGGCGGATGCCTTCTGCGTACTGGCCCGCAAGCAGGCCACCCGCGAAACGAAGGAATCCGGCGAGCTCGTAGTCCATCTCGTACAGGACGTGAGTCCGCCCGTCCTTTTCTGTATACGTGTACGACCACGTTCCTTTCAGCGGACCGCGGATGAATTTGCCCGCGCACCTCTTTGGCTTGTTATAGATGCTCTGCTCGACCTCGAGCGTCTCCTTGAACCCGCCAGGGAGATCGAGGTGATACCGATAGCGCGTTCCCTTCCCGGGCGGGTTCTTGTCGAGCTTTTCGATCTTCGCGACGTGGCTCGACCACTTCGGCGCATTCGTCGCGTCTTCCTGCACCACGGCCCAGACCCGCTCCGCGGGGGCGTCGATGTCAACTTCCTCTCGCAGCTTGGTCACCCTGCGATTATCAATCGAGTGGCACGAGGAAACGCCTCAAAGTCTTCGAGGTCACAGACGCGGGGTACCGACAGGATGCTCGGGGCGCTCCGGCACCGAAACTACCGGCTCTTTCTGACCGGGCAGATCATCTCCACGATCGGGACCTGGATGCAGAGCGTCGCCATGCCCTGGCTGGCGCTCCAGCTCACGCACAGCGGTCTCCTGGTCGGGCTCGTGCTGGCCGCGCAATTCACGCCTGTGCTCCTCGGCAGCCAGCTCGGAGGCATGGTCGCGGATCGCTATCGCAAGCGCACTGTGCTGTTGGTCACGCAAGGCCTGTTCACGCTGCCTTCCTTTGCGCTGTTCGCGGTTTCTGCCTCCGGCCATGCGCAGTACTGGATGGTCCTGGTGGCCGCGGCAGCGACGGGCACCATCAATCTTTTCGACGTCCCAGCGCGCCAGTCCTTCCTGATCGAGATGGTCGGACGAAAGGACCTCATGAACGCCATTGCGCTCAACTCGTCGGTTTTCAACGGGGCTGCCGTAATCGGACCGTCGATCGCCGGCGTGCTCATCGCCGCGCTCGGCGTGCCCCTTTGCTTCCTGGCCAATTCGGTGAGCTACCTGGCCGCGGTCGGAGCGCTGCTCTTGATGCGAGACCTTCCGGCTGTTGTGCCCGAGCGCCATGAGCAGCCGTGGCTCGAACGCATCGCGCAGGGAGCGGAATACGCGCGGCGGGAACCCGTCGTGGGAATGCTGCTCGTCGCGGTGGCCGTTTTCTCGCTATTCGCGATGAATCGCCTGACCCTGATCCCGCTGTTCGCAGACCAGGTGCTGCATGTCGGAGCCCAGGGCTTCGGCTTCCTGATGGGATCGATGGGTCTGGGCGCGCTGGTCGGTGCGCTGACCCTGGCGTTTTCACAGTCCCTCGGCGCGGATCCTCGACGCCAGTTCTGGATGGCTCTCATCTGGGTGGCGGCTCTGCTGGTCTTCTCGGTGTCGAGGATCTACGCCCTGTCATTGATCACCCTGTTCGTGGCGGGCTACTGCCAGATCTCATTCGTGGCCGCAGCCAACAACCGTATCCAGACCATCACGCCCGACCACCTGCGCGGCAGGGTGATGGCTCTCTATGCGCAGGCGCTGATCGGGGTCGGGCCGATCGGCAGCTTGCAGGCTGGGGCGCTGGCCAGCTGGCGCGGTGCGCCGCTTGCGATGGCGATTGGGGCGATCGTGGCCGGCACGGTGATAGTCGTGATCAGGCTCCTGCGACCCGAGGTGTTCGGCCGCACGCATTCGCAGGCCGCCAAGCACGCGAGGCATGACTATTCAGAATTGGCGCCAAGCAGCCACAACCGTAAGTCAGGGATGGAGGAGGATCGGTGAGCGACCCTTACGACAACTTCCAATTCCGCGTCGGGTGGGATGGCAACTACGTCGCCGGCGTCAGCAGGGTTAGCCCATTGCGCCGGACGACTGAGGTGATCGAGCACCGCGAAGGCGGAGATACCACGGTCGAGCACAGATTGCCCGGCCGGACCAAGTACGACCCGATCACACTCGAGCGCGGCATCACAAGCGACACCGCCTTCGAGCAGTGGGCCAACAGCGTGGTCGGATCATCGAAGGGGGGCAACGTCGGTTCTTTCCGCAAGGACATCGTGATCGATCTCTTTAACGAGACCGGCGCCAGGGTTCTCTCCTACCTGGTATTCCGCTGCTGGGTGTCCGAGTACCAGGCCCTGCCGCAGCTCGACGCAGACGCCAATTGGGTGGCGATCGAGCACATCAAGCTGGAAAACGAAGGCTGGGTAAGAGATGTGAACGTCGGGTCCCCGACGAGCACCTGATCAGCCGAATCTGACCTCGAGCACCGCTGACAGCGCGAGGGCGGGCACGAGCCACCGAAGCGAACGCGCATAGTCGGCGACGGCAGATAGGGTGCGCGCGGTCCAGCCCCCGTTGGGCTCCATGTGGATCGCGCTGGCGCCGATGTGGATCGCGAGGCCTCCGGCCACAATTGCGGCTGGGATCTCGACCAATCCGTTCGGAACGACTCCTGTGAGCGCAACGCTCCAGGTCGAGAGCGCGGCAGCATAACCGAGCAAGAAGCCGGGCAGAAAAGTGATCGCGAATCCGGTCAAACCCGCGCTGAAGATCGCGAGCAGCCCCGCCAGCACGAACGCCAGCAGGTTGTGGCTGAAGATCCCAAGCACCTCCTGGCCCTGCGTCGCGCCGCCCGACGCGCTCAGCAGGCTCGAGAGCACTGGTTGGACGGCCGCGCCCGGGATCGCTCCGGTCCTGCCCGCGAGGAAACCAACTCCCATCCCCGCAAGAAAGCCGGCGGCCGCGACCGCGATCGGCAATCGCCGCAGCCACACGAGGCGGACTATCCCTGGTCGCCCGCTGAAGCTCCACCGTATGGCCGCCGTTGCGCGCTGTACAGGCTTGCGCAGGCCCACGTCGCGCGCCAGCAATGCCTCGCGTGAGAAGCCGGCAAGGCCCATGCGCAGCAGGATGACCGCGAGGAAGATCATCAGCACCGCGAATCCCCACAGGAATTCGGGCCGGCCGAGCAGGATGAGCGCCGCCTCGACCTGGAGGACGATCGACATCGGCAGGATGATGAAAGAGGCCATCACGTTGGCCGCGCGCATGCTGCGGGCGTTGAGGCTGATGATCACAGCGCCCGCGACCATGGCCGCAACCTGGCAGATGGTCGAGACGGCGAGCGCCACCAGCACATCCAGGGGGAAATAACCCAGGCCCGGAAAGACTGCGAGGCAGTAAACGATCAGGCCGCCGTAGCAAAGGCCGAGCGAGACGACGAGCACCGCCGCAACCTTGCCCGCGTAGATCTCAGCTTCTTTCAACGGTGTCGACAGAAGCACCTCGAGCGTCGTGCGCTCGCGCTCTCCTACGAACGCCTCCAGCGCCAGCACCAGCGAAAAGCTTGCCGGGATGAAGACCACGAAGAACGCACCGACGACCGCGAGCCGGTTGACGACGGCTGTGCCGCCGCCGAAATAGGCGAGGCTCCTGATTCCGATCGCGCTGGCGACCGGTATCGCCACAGTGAGCGCGACCATGGCCAGGATGAGGCGTAGCTCGCTCGTCGCGTCACGCAGATCGCGCCGCGCAACCAGTCCGGCTTTATGCCGATCGAGGCTCGGCCAATTCATGGTGGTTCCCCACGATTGCGAGATAGATGTCCTGCAGCGTCGGCAGCTCGCGGAGCTCTCGTCGCGTCTTCAGGCCGGACTGCCTCCGAAGCTCGGCCAGGTTCCCGACGGCCAGCGCCCGTCCAGACGACATGATTCCGATTTCGCCCGCCAACCTTTCTGCTTCGTCCATGCTGTGCGTGCAGATGACGAGTGCGCATCCGTCCTTTTGCAGGCCCTTCAGGTAGTCCCAGGCGCGCCGCGCGCTGTCAGGGTCGAGCGCAGACGTCGGCTCGTCAGCCAGCACGAGGCGCGGGCGGTGGAGCGTGGCGCGGATGAGCGCGACCTTCTGCCGCATGCCCTTGGAGTAGCTTCCCAGCCACCGATCGGCGGCATCGAGGAGATCGAACTTTTCGAGCAGCTCCTCAATTCGGCGGTGACGCAGCGCCGGTTCGATGTCGTAGATCGCACCGAAGTAGTCGAGGTAAGTGCGCGCGGACATGCGCTCGTAGAGGCCCGGCACTTCGGGCATCAGCCCGACTTTCGCTCGCACCGCGGCGGGGTCGGTCGCCGCGTCGGTGCCGTCGACGGTGATGGTCCCCGACGTCGGCACCAGCACTCCCGCAATGCAGCGCAGCGCGGTGGTCTTACCGGCGCCGTTGCGACCTAGCAGGACCAGACAGTGGCCCTCGTCGACCCGTACCGACAGGTCGCGAAGCGCGAGCACGTCGCCGTAGCGTTTGGCGAGCCCTTCGACCTCGAGCACGCTACGGATTCTGAACGCAGGACCCTTCAGTTAAGCCGTCGATTGAGATTCTGTTGCCCCGGGGAACCGAGGCGCGAAGTTCCTCGTGAATTTTAAGATCGCCCTCTGACCCCAGTAGCCGAACGCAGCGATCGTGAGAACAAACGCAGCCACCGCCGCCACCACGTCGACGGCAGCGGGAGCCGACAGCGAGTTGGCAACGAGGGCGCCTAAAGCACCCGCCACGACCGCCACGATCACCGCAATCATGCCCGGGAGGGTCTGAATCCCATGAAGGGCATCTTTTGGACTGCCGCTCGGCAACGTCTCGAACCCCAGGGTCAGGAAGACTCCGCGTGCATCGTCATGCTGCCCGGCGACGAAATACGGCTCGAGCTCCGGACGCAGCTCGAGGTAGGCGTGGCGAATGCGGTTCATTCCGATGACCCAGCGCATGTCGTCGCGGTTGATGTTTCCCAGGCGCACAACCGTCGCGATGCCCACGAACAGCACCACTGACAGGACCAGGATCGCGATGAGGACGAATGTCCTGCCGAAGCGATCGGCCTGGGCTATGAGGGCAAGCGCGATCACCGCGCCCGAAAGGACCGAGAGAAACATCGTCACCCGACTCAGGGATTCGCTGTACGTGAGAGAACGCGTCGCCAAAAGACTCCAGTGCTCCGTGGCAAGAATCTGCATCTTGATTGGATCGCCTTGTTGTCGATCCAGGCCGCTCGCTGTCGCCATGACGCCCCTCCTTTTCAGTCGCGCGGTAAATAGCGCGGTAGTTCCGCCAGCGACCCGAAGCCTTGCTCGGCGAGGTATCCGGCGATGCCGTCGTGAACCTCGGCGATGGCGCATGGGTTGACGAAAGTGGCCGTCCCGACCTGGACTGCGGCGCAGCCGGCGACCAGGAACTCGAGCGCGTCCTCGGCGCGCATGATCCCGCCGATCCCGATCACTGGGATGTTCACAGCACGCGCCGCCTGATGCGCGAGGTGCACGGCCAGCGGGCGGATGGCCGGGCCGGAAAGGCCACCGGTACGGAAGCTGAGCCGCGGCTGCCGCGAGTTGAGGTCGATCGACATGCCGACGAAGGTGTTGATCGCGCACAGAGCGTCGGCGCCCGCAGCCTCACACGCCCGCGCGATCACGCCGACGTCGGTGACCATCGGTGTGAGCTTCACCCATACCGGCAGGTCGGTCTGCTTGCGAACCTCGCCGGTCACCGCGGCCGCGGCTCGCGGGTCGTTGCCGAAATAGAGGCCGCCTTGCTCGACATTCGGGCACGAGATGTTGATCTCGAAGCCGGCGATCCCGGGCACCCCGTCGAGCCTCGCAGTGAGCTCGCCATACTCGGCGGCCGATTCGCCGTTGATGTTGACGAGCACGGGGAAGTCCCATTTCGCCCACTGCGGCGTGTACTCGCGAATGAGACCGTCGACGCCTGGCCCCTGCAGCCCGATCGCGTTGAGCATCCCCGATGGCGTCTCGACGATGCGCGGGGGCGGCGTACCGGCGCGCGGCCGCAGGAAGATACCCTTCGAGACCATCGCGCCTAGCGCGCGCCTCTCGAGCAAAGGCACCTCTGTGCCGTAGCCGAAGGTGCCCGAGGCAGCGAGCACCGGCCCGCGCAGCCTCAGCCCGCCCACCTCGACTGACATATCCACCGTCATGCGCTTATTGCGTAAGGCAGGTGGGCCGGCAGCATCGACCACTCGATGTCAGCGGCTCGATAGACGGGTCCCTCTTTGCACGCGCGGTCGTATCCGCCGCGCTCGAGCGGGACGGCGCAGCCAAGGCAAACGCCAGTCCCGCAGCCCATGTACGTCTCGACCGCGACCTGGGCGTCCGGCCAGCGCGACCCCACAGCAGCGAGCATTCGGTTGGGCCCGCACGCCAGCACTAGATCCGCATCCGGCCCAGCAGCGACCGCGGTGCCCGCGAAGCCGCGTGATCCATCGTCGGTGGCCCAGATCACCTCGTCGCCGTCGGCTTCCGAGCACAGCTCGTCAGCGCTTCGAGCGCCATGAACCCAGGTCACGTGCATCCCGGCGGCTCGCGCCTCGCGAGCCGCCAACGGCATCGGCGCGACGCCCAGCCCGCCGCTGACCAGGGCCACCGAACGTGGTCCGGGCGACAGGTCGAAGCCATGCCCGAGCGGGCCGAGACAGCTCATCGTGTCGCGCACCTTCAGCGCCAGCAGCTGGGCGGTGCCGGCGCCGACCGCCTTGAGGATCACCTCGATGCGGTCGCTCTCGGTGCGATAAACAGAGAACGGGCGGCGCAGCAGCGGACCGGGTGACAAGCCGAGGTTGACGAACTGGCCGGCTCGAACGGAAGACGCGATCTGCGGCGCCTCCATTGAAAAGACGAACATCCCGCGGCCGACCTCACGGCGAGCGACGAGCGGCACATCAAGCAGGAACACCGCTTCTCCACTCATCGATGGTCCTCACTTCCATCTCCTCGGGCGCGCTCGTAGCCGATTCGAGCAGCGCCGCGGCGGTGTCAAGTGACGTCAGGCACGGAATGCGGCGCTCGACCGCCGCGCGCCGGATCTCGAACCCGTCCTTGAACACAGGTCCGCCCGCCTCGCTCGAATCGGCATAGATGTTCGACATCGTGTTGATGACCAGGTCGACCTCGCCGCCTGTGATCGCGTCGAGCACGGTCGGGCCCTCCTCTCCGATCTTGGCCACGATGCGCGGGGAGAACCCCGCCGCGCGTAAGGCTTTCGCGGTGCCCTCGGTGGCCACGAGCCGGCAGCCCATCTGCACCAGGCGGGACACGATGGGAAAGATCTCAGGCTTGTCGGCGTCCGCGATGGTCAGCAGCACCGCGCCTCCCGCGCGCATCGTGACGCCGGACGCCGCGAAGGCCTTACGCAGTGCGGCGACGAGGGTGCGATCGATCCCGATCGCCTCGCCCGTCGATTTCATCTCCGGCCCGAGGTACGAGTCGACAGCGGGCAACTTGTTCATCGAGAAGACCGGTGCTTTGACCGCGACCAGGTCGCGCGCCGGGACGAGCCCGGTCTTCCACCCGAGGTGCGAGAGCTTCTCGCCAAGCATGACCCGCGTCGCCATGTCCACCATCGGCACGCCGGTGACCTTGGACAGGAATGGCACGGTTCGAGATGCCCGCGGGTTCACCTCGAGCACGTGGACCTTGCCGCGATGGACGACGTACTGCACGTTGACCAGCCCGCGCAGGCGCAGGTGGCGCGCGATGCGGACCGTGTAGTCGATCACGTCTTCGACCTCTGACCGGTCGAGGCCTGGCGCGGGGTAGACGGCATACGAGTCGCCCGAATGCACACCCGCGCGCTCGACGTGCTTCATGACGCCAGGGATGACGACCGTCTCACCATCGGTGACCGCGTCGACCTCCACCTCGTCGCCCAGGAGGTACTTGTCGACGAGGACCGTGCCACGCGGCATCGCGCTGATGGCCCACACCATGTATCTCTGCAGCTCGCGGCGATCGTGCACGATCTCCATCGCGCGGCCGCCGAGGACGTAAGAAGGACGCACGAGCACTGGATAACCCGCGCGCTCCGCGATGACGACCGCCTCCTCGACGGTGGTGGTCGTCCCACCCACCGGCTGCGGGATGCCGATCGCGTCCAGGGCACTGGCGAAAGCGCGCCGCTCTTCGGCCAGATCGATGGCCTCGACCGCCGAGCCCAGTATCGGCACGCCGCGCTCTTCAAGCGGCGCGGCGAGATTGATGGCCGTCTGGCCGCCGAACTGGACCAGGGCGCCTTGGACTCGCTCTACCTCGGCAACCTGCGCGGCGCCATCGATGTCGAGCGGCTCGAAGTACAGGCGATCCGAGGTGTCGAAGTCCGTCGAAACCGTCTCCGGGTTGGAGTTGACGAGCACGGCGCGGACGCCACCCTCGCGCAGCGACCAGGCGGCATGGACCGAGCAATAGTCGAACTCGATGCCCTGGCCGATTCGGATCGGACCGGATCCGACGACGATCGCGCTGCGGGCATCGACCGGATCGCTTTCGCTTTCCTCCTCCCAGCAGGAGTAGTAGTAAGGCGTCGCGGCTTCGAACTCGGCCGCGCACGTGTCCACGAGCTTGTAGGTCGGCGCGGATCGCTCGATCGACTCGCCCCGCAGCGCGCTGATCATGGCCTCAGAGAAGCCCGCGCGCCGCAGCTCGCGCACGTCGCCTTCCTTCTCCAGTCGCGTTATGGTCGCGAGCCGGTCGATGAACCAGCGGTCGATACCGCTGCGGGCGGCGAGGTCGGTTGGTTCGGCCCCATTTCGCAGCGCATGCAGCAGCGCGTAGAGGCGCCGGTCGTTCGGCTGATCGACCAGTTCTGGGCGGCCGTCCAGCTCCGAGACCGCGGGCGCCTTCTGCTCCAGCGACCGCATTGCTTTCGTGATCGCGGCCTCGAATGTGCGCTCGATGGCCATGACCTCGCCCGTCGACGCCATCTGGGTGCCCAGCCGCCTGTCGCCGGCAGGGAACTTGTCGTAGGGCCAGCGCGGAATCTTGACCACGCAGTAGTCGAGCGCCGGCTCAAAGGCGGCAAAGGTGCGACCGGTGATCTCGTTGGGGATCTCCTCGAGCCGCCGGCCAACCGCCACCTTCGCCGCCACGCGCGCGATCGGATATCCGGTGGCCTTCGATGCGAGCGCGGAGGAGCGACTCACGCGCGGGTTGACCTCGATTACGTAGTAGGTCGAGCTGTCGGGATCGAGCGCGAACTGCACGTTGCACCCACCCTCGATGCCGAGAGCACGAATGATGCGAATCGCAGACGAGCGCAACATCTGGTGGTCGCGGTCGGACAGCGTCTGTGCGGGCGCGACCACGATCGAGTCGCCGGTGTGGACCCCCATCGGGTCGAGGTTCTCCATGTTGCAGACCGTGATGCACGTGTCGGCCCCGTCGCGCATCACCTCGTACTCGATCTCCTTCCAACCCCACAGCGAGCGCTCGATGAGGACCTGGTGGATTGGCGACGCAGCGAGGCCGCGTTGCGTGATGGTCTTGAGGTCCGCCTCGTTGGTGACGAAACCGCCGCCGGTCCCGCCCAGCGTGTAGGCCGGCCTGATGACGACCGGCAGCCCGATCTCGCCGACGAACGCCATCGCTTGGTCGATCGACCCGCACACTCGAGACACCGGCACGGGCTCGCCGATCTCCTCGAGCATGTCTTTGAATGCCTGGCGGTCCTCCGCCTTGCGGATGGTCTCGAAGGTCGCGCCGAGCAGGCGCACGTGATAGCGGTCGAGCACGCCGGCGTTGGCAAGCTCGGTCGCGAGATTGAGCCCGGTCTGTCCGCCAAGCGTGGGCAGCAGCGCGTCCGGCCGCTCACGCGCGATCACACGCTCCACCGCATCCAAGGTCAGCGGTTCGAGGTAGACGCGGTCCGCCACCTCTTCGTCGGTCATGATCGTGGCCGGGTTGGAGTTCACCAGCACGGTCGTGATCCCTTCTTCGCGCAGCGCCTTGCATGCCTGCGTTCCGGCGTAGTCGAACTCCGCCGCCTGGCCGATCACGATCGGGCCCGAGCCGAGGATGAGCACCTTCTTCGGCTTCTCCGGCTGCACGGCTCCGCCGACCGCCTTGAGCAGGGGCTTGCGGTTTCTTGGTAAAGATCGCGGCGCGAGCGCCATCTCCAGAAACCTGTCGTAGAGGTGCTGATTGTCCTGCGGCCCGGGGCAGCCCTCGGGGTGGTACTGGACGCTGAACGCGGGCAAGGTGCGATGGCCGAGGCCCTCGACCGAGCCGTCGTTGAGGTTGCGCTGCGAGACGAAGAAGTCGCCCGGAGGCAGTGAGGCCGCGTCGACCTGGAACTCGTGGTTCTGGCTCGTGATGTGCACCCGGCCGGTCTCGAGGTCCTTGACCGGGTGGTTGGCGCCGTGATGGCCGTACGGCAGACGTGAGGTGGTGGCGCCGGCCGCGCGACCAAGGATCTGGTGCCCGAGGCAGATCCCGAACAGCGGCAGTCGCCCGAGCGCCTCCCGCGCCATCTCCACCGGCCGGTCGAGGACCGCGGGGTCGCCGGGGCCGTTCGACAGCACGAGCCCGTCCACGCCCGCGGCCGCGACGTCCGACCAGGTCGCGGTGTGCGGCAGCACGATCACGCGACATCCGCGCTCGCGAAGAGAGCGAAGGATATTCAACTTCACCCCGTAGTCCACGACCGCGATCGCGAGCCCCACTCCGTCCGCGCGATGCGCGCGTCTCAGCTCCGGCGGCAATGGATCGAGCCATTCTTCGCGCGCCGTGCGCGACGTCTCGGCCACCAGGTCCTGCTCGGACAGCGGCGTGACCCGGCGCGCGGCCGCAGCCAGCTCGCCGAGCCGCTTGTCGTCTGGCGCCGTCTCCTCGTGCGCGAGGACCGCGCGAAGCGCGCCATGCTTGCGAATGTGCCGCGTGAGGGCGCGGGTGTCGATGTCGGCGATGGCGGGCACCCCCCAGCGGCGCAGGTACTCGTCCAGTGAAGCCTCGCTCGAGTGATGGCTCGGCACGGGGCACACCCAACGCACGACCAGGGCCCGAGCCCACGGGCGTGCCGACTCGGCGTCGGCATCGCGCACTCCGTAGTTGCCCTGCAGCGGATAGGTCATGCACACCATCTGGCCGGCGTAAGACGGATCGGTCAGGACCTCCTGGTAGCCGGTCATGGCCGTGTTGAACACGACCTCGCCCTCTCCCACAACATCGGCGCCCAGCGCCGCCCCGACGAAGGCTCGGCCGTCTTCGAGGACCAGCGCCGCGTGGCGGTTTCTAGACGGCAACGATCACCGCCTGGTCGATGCCGTCCTCCTCGGCGACAAGGACCTCAATGCGTTCCGAGTCCGACGTGGGGACGTTCTTGCCGACGTAGTCGGGACGGATTGGCAGCTCGCGGTGGCCGCGGTCGACGAGCACTGCCAGTTGAATCGCGCGCGGACGGCCGAAGTCCATCAGGGCATCCATCGCGGCGCGCGCCGTGCGGCCGTGGTGGATGACGTCGTCAACGAGCACCACGACCTTGCCGTCGATCTCTGGCACATCCGACTGGCCGCGGTGCGCGGGCACGCGGAGGTGGCGGTCGTCGCGATGCCGGCTGATGTCGAGCGCGCCCACCGCGACCGGCGCCCGCTCGAGCTCCATCAGGCTGTCCGCCAGCCGGCGGGCGAGGTGGTCTCCCTTGGCCATGACGCCAACAAGCACCAGGTCGCCTGCGCCGCGATTGCGCTCCAGGATCTCGTGCGCGATCCGCGACAGCGAGCGCCGGATCTGCTCCGCGTCCATCACCGTGGCCTTGAGCCTTCGTTGCTGTATCGCGCTCATGCCAACAATTTGTCCAACAGCGCCATCCGGATGTAGAGGCCGTTGCGCGCCTGGCGGAAGTAAGCCGCACGAGGATCGGCGTCGACCTCAGGCGCGATCTCATCGACCCTGGGCAGCGGGTGCATCACGATCGCCTCCTTCTTCATGCGGTCGAGCGTCGATGCATCTATGCGGTAGACGCCCTTGAGCGCGAGGTACGAGGCCTCGTCGCTGAACCGTTCCTTCTGGATGCGTGTCTGGTAGATGACATCGAGCTGGGGCAGGACGGAATCGAGGTCCTGCGTCTCCACCCAGGGCACGTGGTGCTCGTCGAGGTGGTCCTTGATGTCATCCTTCATCGCCACCTGCGGCGGCGCGACGAAGCAGATGCGGATGTCGCGGAACTTGCTGAGCAGGTAGGTGAGCGACCTCACCGTGCGGCCGTTCGCGAGGTCGCCGACCATCGCGATGCGGATGCCATCGATGTGGCCGAGCTCGTCGCGGATGGTGTACAGGTCGAGCAGCGCCTGGGTCGGGTGCTGGCCGGGTCCATCGCCGGCGTTGATGACCGGGACCGAGCTCACCGATGCCGCGCGCTTGGCGGCGCCCGCCTCGTTGTGTCGGAGGACGATCACGTCGGCGTAGCCGCTGACGATTCGGATCGTGTCCTCGAGCGTCTCGCCCTTCGCCGCGGACGAGAACTCGCGCGCGTTGTCGGTACCCATAGTGCGGCCGCCCAGCCGGAGCATCGCGGCCTCGAAAGACAGTCGGGTTCGTGTCGAGGGTTCATAGAACAGCGCCGCCATCACCTGGCCGGCAAGGCGGCCCGAGAAATGGTGCGGCTGGCCCTTCATCTCGTCGGCTCGGTCGAGTAGCTCTTCGAGGAGAGGCCTCGAGAATTGCTGGCTCTCCACCACGTGGCGGAGGCGACTTCCGATCGCCATGAAAAATCCTCCTTCCCGACCTCTCTTGGATCGGACTTAAAGGAACTCCGGCGCGTTGCGCCGTCGTGCGAAGTTTATCAGCTACCGTTAGGTGAGATGAACAAGCGCCCAGGACATGTCGTAGTTACCACGGAGGTCGGCTTCTGCTCGTTCTGCGGCCGTCCTCGCAACCTGCGGCATGAAGCTCATCAGCTCGGCACGCTCGTGCGCACCATCGTCACCTGCGAGACATGTCACAGGACGCTGTCGAGCACGATCGGCGTCGCGAATGCCGAGGCGGCTGTTCCCGAACCCGTCGCGCCAGAGCCTGAGCCCACCCCAGAAGTCGCGGCCAAGCCATCAGCCGCAAGGGCGGCCGCAAAACACGCCGCCAAAACGGCCACACAGAGCCAGCCTGCGGCTACGAAATCAACGACCACCAAGACCCGAGCTCAAAAGAAGACCAAGTGACCGAGGCCGCGGTGGCGGTCGAGCGCCTCGGGAAGACGCTCGGGAAGAACCAGGTGCTGCGCGGCATCTCGTTCCAGGCGCAGCACGGTGAGATCTTCGGCCTGCTGGGACCGAACGGGGCCGGAAAGACGACCACCCTCCGCATCATCTGCACGCTCCTGTCGCCCGACAGCGGGACCGTCGAGGTCGTCGGGTTCGACACACGAACGGCACCCGAAGAGGTCCGCCGCCGCATCGGCGTGGTCACTGCCGACATCGGGGTCTACCCGCGCCTGTCGGCGCGTGAGAACATCGCCTACTTCGCGCAGCTCAGCGAGGTCCCCGACCGCGAGCTGCGTCGCCGGGTCGATGCCGTCATCGAACGCCTCGACATGGGCTCGTTTGCCGACCAGCGAGCCGAAAGCCTGTCGTCGGGGCAAAAGCAGAAGGTGGCGATCGCCCGCGCGATCATCCACGACCCGCAGGTGCTCATGTTCGACGAGCCCACGTCCAACCTGGACGTGCTCGCGTCGAGAGAGGTACGCGAGTTCATGGTCGAGTCGAAAGGTCGCGGCAAGTGCGTCATCTTCTCGACCCACGTGATGCACGACGCGGAGCGGCTGTGTGATCGCATCACGATCCTCCACGAAGGCCGGGTGGTCGCCAGTGGACCCACGGCCGAGGTGCGCGGCAATCGGCGCGAGCTGGAAGACGCATTCCTCGAGCTCGTGGGAGTGGCGTGATGGGGGCCGCATGGATCGTCTACAGGAAGGAGATGATCGAGATCCTCCGTGAACGGCGCACACTCATTGCGATCGGGCTGGCAGCGCTCGTGACGCCGATCGTTCTGGGCGTCATCTCGCAGGTCGCAACGAAGACCGCGACCCAGGCATACACGATCGGCTACGCGGGCGAAATTCCGACCGGGCTCGACATACTGCTGCGCGCGACGAACCTGAAGCTGGTGCCGGCGGCCGATCCGGCTGCGGCGGCCAAGCAGCAGGTGGACATCGGCGTGGTGTTCAAGTCAGGCGAGGTCGACGTGTACTTCGACCCCAGCCGGCAGAGCGCGCAGATCGCTGAAACGCGACTTCAGACGGTGCTGGGCCAGTACGACGCCGCGCAAGCGGCCGCCGCATTGCGGAGCAAGGGCATCGACCCAGGCATCCTCACCCCGCTCCAGCTCGTCGGCCACCCGTTGAGCTCGCCGGTTCAGGCCGCGTCCAACGCTTTCCTGAGCTTCTTCCTGCCATACATCCTCATCACGATGATCCTCACCGGCGGCTTCTCGGCGGCGATCGACAGCACGGCCGGGGAGCGGGAACGCAAAACGCTGGAGAGCCTGCTGCTGACCCCGGCGCCCAGGAGCCGCGTCCTGATCGGCAAGATCGCGGCTGTCACGAGCATCAGCCTCATCGCGGCGGTGGCCGCCATCGGGTCGATGTTCCTCGCGCTCTCGCAGATTGCGCTGCCCGGGCCACCGGGATCCAATCACATCAGCCTCAGCCCGGTAGCGGTGCCGGTGATGGTCTGGGTCGCACTGCTGATCGCCGTCGGCTTCAGCTCGGTCACGGTCGCACTGGGCACGCTGGCGAAGTCGTTCCGCCAGGGCCAGGCCTATGTCACGCCGCTGTACTTCATCACCATCTTTCCGGCGTCGATCATCCTGTTCATCCCCGACTTCAACCCCAACCTCGCGTACTACCTGATCCCGATCTTGAATGCGGTGCTTGTCCTGCGAGATGCGATCGTGCACAACGCGGTGGAGTGGCCCAACCTGGTGGTCACCACTATCAGCCTGTTCGCCACGGGGGCCCTGTCCTGGTTCGCGGCGCTCCGGCTTTTCACCCGCGAAGGGCTGCTCACCAGGTCGTAGGCTTGTTACACCACCGGTGAGGGCGTAAATGGCGCAGCGCGACAATCAGCTTCGAAGCCTGGAGCGGAAAAGCATGGAAACGATCTTTGCTCCGCTCGACCCAAACGAACCGCTGCCGCGTGAGCTCCTGAGGGACGGTCGCCGGTACAGGACCGTGGGCCGTCGTGAGCTCGCGGGCGCGTTATGGCTGCCCGCTCTGGCGGCAGTCATGGTGCTCGCCTCATGGAGCGGGGTCCACGGGCTGGTCGTGCTTGGGTTCATCGCCCTGCTCCTGCTTGGCTTCATCGTGTTCGCCGCCTCAGGCGACCACAAGACCCGCTGAAATAGCCACCAGCGGGAAGAGGTAATAATTCGAACGATGAATGAAGCCGTGATCGCTGCTGTGGGCCGCTCTCCGATCGGGAGGGCTCGCAAGGGCTCCCTGGTGGATGTCCGGCCGGACGACCTCGCGTCGTATGTGGTTACGAAGGTGCTCGAACAGGTCCCGCAGCTCGAGCGCTCCGACATCGAAGACCTCATCTGCGGCTGCGGGCTGCCGGGTGGCGAACAGGGTCACAACATCGGGCGGGTGGTGTCGATCTTGAGCCGGCTTGACGTCCCCGGCGTCACTGTCAACCGCTACTGCTCCTCATCGCTCATGACCACCAGGATCGCCGCGCACGCGATCGAGGCCGGCGAGGGAGATGTGTTTCTGTCCGTCGGGGTCGAGTGCGTATCGCGCTACGGCAGCGGCTATCCCGACGCTCCGGACTCGTACAACCCACGCCTTGTGCCGGGCAACTCGGAGGAGTATCCCGACATCTACATCGCAATGGGTCAGACGGCCGAGAACGTGGCCCGTCGCGAGAAGATCAGCCGCGAGGAGCAGGACCGCTACGCGGTCAAGAGCCAGAACGCGGCCGTGAAGGCGCGCGACGACGGCTTCTTCGATCGCGAGATCATCCCTGTCCCGCTGCCAAACGGGCAGACGTTCACCAAGGACGATGGCCCGCGGCCGGGGACGACCATGGAGGTGCTGGCGACCCTCAAGCCGGCGTTCCGCGAGGACGGCACGGTGACCGCCGGCAACTCCTGCCCGCTGAACGACGGCGCCGCCGCGGTGGTGGTGATGTCTGCGCGCAAGGCCAAGGAGCTTGGCATCAAGCCTCTTGCCCGGGTCGTCTCAACCGGGCTGACCGCGCTGGAGCCCGAGATCATGGGCCTCGGCCCGATCGAAGCCTCGAAGCAGGCCCTCAAGCGCGCGAAGATGACCATCGACGACATCGACATCGTCGAGATCAACGAGGCCTTCGCCGCCCAGGTCATTCCCGCGGCGCGCGGGATCGGCCTAGACCCGTTCAGCGACAAGCTCAACCCGCACGGCGGGGCAATCGCGCTCGGTCACCCGTTCGGGATGACCGGCGCCCGCATCCTGTGCACGCTGCTGAACGGTCTGCGCGAGAAGGACAAGACCTACGGGCTGGAGACGATGTGCGTCGGCGGCGGCCAGGGGATGGCCATGATCCTGGAGCGCCTAAACTAAGGACTGCCTGCGTGGCTTGGGGCGGCCGGGCTTCGCCCGGTCGCGACTTTGTTCTCCACAAACCCAATCGTGGTTTGGAATTAACTTCTAGAGCAGTCTCTTCGATATACCGGAATGGGAGCAGCGCCTCGGCGAAGCCGACGCGCGATGAGGGAAAACCATCCGGGTTTTCCCTCATAAGTCATTAGAGTTTCGCGGGCTCCGGCGCAGCCTGAAGGAGACCGTCGAGGACCCGGCGTAGAAGCTTTCTCAGGGTCGACCGCTCTTCCCCGCTGAAGTCGGCCAGAATCGCGTCTTCCAGGGATTCGCGTGCCTTCTCGGCGCGGTCGACCGCCACGCGGCCGGCGGGAGTGAGCTCGACGAGGTGACGGCGGCGATCGTTCGGGTCACGCCTGCGCACTGAGAATCCAGCCGCTTCCAGCTCGTTGAGAAGCAGCACCACGGTGTTTGCGTCGATGAGAAGGGCGGTCTCCAGCTCCTGCTGGGACACGCCGCCGTTGCCGTGGTCGCGAACGTAGCCCAGCAGCATGAACGCCTTGAGGCGCATCCCCAGCAGCTCCTCCGAGGTCCGCCGGTGGATCCCCTTGGAGATCTGGGTCATCAGCGCGATGAGGCCTGTGTCGGAACCGCTCTCCATCTTCGCGTCTTTTGATCCTACCACTTGATGAGAATCATTCCCACTTTCCAGATAATCCATGCAATAAGTACCATAATGATCCTATTATAGTGATCGTCATAACAGCAGGTTCGTCAGAGGAGGCGGTATGAACTCAAACCTTGTGAAAATCAAGGCCCCGGCCGGTGATCTCCGGCGGTGGCTCGCCCTGGTCGTGGTCTGTTTTGGCCAGCTCATGATCGTCCTCGACTCGACGATCGTGAACGTCGCCCTGCCGTCGATCCAGCGCGACCTGCACTTCACCCAGGCCAACCTGACCTGGGTCGTCAACGCTTACCTCATCACGTACGGCAGCTTCCTTCTGCTCGCCGGGCGAGCCGGCGACCTCATCGGTCGCAAGAGGGTCTTTCTGGCCGGCGTGGTCCTCTTCACGGCCGCGTCCGTGCTGAGCGGGTTCGCCTACGATCCCGCAACCCTCGTCGGGGCGCGCCTCCTGCAGGGTCTGGGTGGGGCGCTCTCAGCAGGCGTCATCCTCGCGCTCCTTATCACAGGCTTTCCGAAGCCACAAGAGCGCGCTCAGGCGATGAGCGTCTTCACGTTCGTCATCGCGGGGGGCGGTTCGCTTGGCTTGCTTGCCGGGGGAATGCTCACGCAGATGATCAACTGGCACTGGATCTTTTTCATCAACCTGCCCATCGGCGTGGCCACATTGCTGCTTGGCTGGTGGCTCATCGAAGAGAACGAGGGCCTCGGACTGAGCAAGGGCGTTGACATCCTCGGCTCGATCCTTGTCAGCGCCGCGATGGTGCTTGGCATTTACGCGATCGTGACCGCCGCCGACCAGGGCTGGGCCTCGGACCACACGATTGGGTTTGGCACGGCAGCGGTATTCCTTCTGATGGCGTTCTTCTGGCTCGAGGCACGTCTCGAGAACCCGATCCTGCCCACGCGCATCCTCCGCCTGCGAAGCCTGACCGGCGCGAGCGCAGCCCGCGCAATGCTTGCCACCGGCATGTTTGCGACCTTCTTCATGGGCGCGCTTTATCTGCAGCACGTGAAGGGCTACACCGCGCTCGGAACCGGGCTCGCCTTCTTGCCCTCGACGCTTGCGCTGGGGCTGCTTTCGCTTGGCATCACGGCGAGGCTGATGCGCACCTTCGGTCCTCGGACCATTCTCATTCCCGGCCTGGTGATGATCACCGTCGCATTGGCCTTCCTGTCCACTGCGAACGAGAGCGCGAGCTATTTCCCAGGCATTTTCGGGGCGTACCTGTTGTTCGGAATCGGAGCCGGCATGTCCTTCATGCCTCTCATCACGATCATGATGGCCGAGGTTCCCGCAGCTGATGCGGGCATCGCCTCCGGCGTGGCCAACGTCACCATGCAGGTGGGCGCTGCGTTCGGCCTGGCCGCGCTGGGCACCATCTCCGCCGACTACACCCGGTTGCTCGCATCTCAAGGCCAGTCACTTGTGAGCGCATTGACAAGTGGATATCAGTTGGGATTCGAGATTGCGGCGGCCTGCGTCGCGACCGGCCTGCTCATCGTGCTCGTCGTCCTGCGGTCGCCCGCCACGACGCGCGCGCGGCAACCGCTCACCCGCCACGACACCACGAATATGGAGGAGGCGGCCTAACCGCCAGAACATTCGAGGGCGCCGCTCAGGCGGCGTCCTCGGTTGGTTTTCGCTTGTAAAAGCGGCACGGGGGCGATTCGGCGGTCGTGTGAAAGTTCCAATGCCGGCACCACGCCAGGCCGTCGAACATCCGGCAGCTGCCGCACGTGACGCGAGGGTGCTCCACGGGCGTCTTCTTCATGTGGTCCTCTGGCCGCTCGCCCTCAAACGTCGACTTCATGGTTTTGTCAAAACGATTGACCAATTTAAGTAGAACCCAGTGTGGAGCTTCAGGCCGAATTCATTTCGGCCGTCCTCACCCGCGCCTTCACAGCTGTGACCGAACTTCCCATAGCTCGGGGAAGAAGCGTTTGCCGAGGGTCGACCTCAGGTAGTCAGCCCCGCTGCTCCCGCCCGTCCCTGGTTTGCCGCCGATGTGCCGTTCGACCATGAGCACGTGTCGGGCGCGCCAGAGCGCGAAGGCTTCATCGTGGTCGACCAACGCCTCGCACAGGTCGAAGAGGTCAGCGTGACGCTCGCGATGCATGAAGACATCGCGCAGCGGCGGCGAGCCGCGACGCTTGACCAGGGTTCGGAACGCATCGGCCAGCGACGGCTCTTCGAGGCGCTTGCGCAGGCGGTTCATCTCCTCCGGGGTGGCCTCGATGCGCGCCATGTACCCGGGTTCCTTCAAACCCGACAGGAACTCGATCTCCCGAAACTGCACCGACTGGAAGCCGCTCGCCGGCGCGAGCTGCGAGCGAAAGGCGAGAAAGTCCTGCGGCGACATCGTCTCGAGCACCTCGATCTGCTCAACCAGCAATTTTTCGATGACGGCCACGCGGCGCAGGAGGTGGCGAGCCCAGAACATGTCGTCGGCGTCGATGCGGGAACGGGCACCTCCCAACTCGTGGAGGACCACCTTGAACCAAAGCTCGTACGCCTGGTGGGCGACGATGAAAAGCAATTCGTCGTGCTCTTCGCTGAGGCCTGTCTGCAGCTGCAGGAGCTCGACGAGCCTCAGGTAGGAGCCGTACGAGAGCCTGCGCCCTTCTTCGCCGAACTGCCTGCTCATTCCGTTAGTGCCTGAAATGGCGCCGGCCGGTCAGGACCATCGCGATCCCGGCGGCGTCGGCGGCAGCAATCACGTCGGCATCTTTCACCGAGCCGCCCGGCTGGATTGCAGCCGTGACGCCTGCTCGGATCCCCTCTTCCAGCCCGTCGGGAAACGGGAAGAACGCATCGGACGCCATCACCGATCCACGAGCGCGCTCGCCCGCACGGCGAACCGCCATCTGCACAGCCTCCACTCGTGACATCTGTCCCGCGCCCACGCCGACCGCGGCGCAGTTCTGGAAGAGAACTATCGCGTTGGACTTCACGTGCTTCACCGCGATCCAGGCGAGCCCCAGCTGCTCCCACTCTTGCTCGGTGGGCTGCCGCTTGGTGACCACCACGCATTTCGCACGATCGAAGGCGGCCCGGTCCCACGCCTGTACCAGGAATCCACCGGCGACTGTTCGCACGTCGTAATCGAATAACCCGCGCCGGCCCTCCTGCGCGACCAACACGATCATCCCCTTGCGGCGCGCGAGCACCTCGTTGGCCTCCTCCAAAACCGCGGGAGCGATGACCACGTGGGTGACGATCTGGACGATGAGCTCTGCAGTAGAGCGGTCGAGCGGCCTGTTGACGGCGACAACACCGCCAAAGGCGGAGATCTTGTCGCACTCGTAAGCAATCCGATATGCAGTGGCGATCTCATCCGCGACCGCCAGGCCGCATGGATTCATGTGCTTGACGATCGCGGCAGCAGGTCGGTCGAAGTCGCTGACCATCGCGAAGGCCGCCGCCGCGTCCTGAATGTTGTTGAAGCCGAGCTCATTGCCTTGAAGCTGTTTCGCGCCTCCAATCCCACCAGGGTTTGGGCCGAATCGGTAGAAAGCAGCCTGCTGATGCTCGTTCTCGCCGTACTTCAGAGGCTGAGCGAGCTGACCCGTAAAGGAAAGCTCCAGCGGAAAACCGGCGTCGCTGTTCGCGAGCAGATAGGCGGCGATCCAGGAATCGTAGGCCGCTGTATGCGCGAACGCCTCGGCGGCCAGGCGGCGCCGCATTGCCGGGTCCGGGCCGGCGCCCTGTAGGGCGGCCAGCACCTCTGTGTATCGCTCTGGCCTCACCACCACTGTCACCGCTTCGTGGTTTTTCGCCGCGGCGCGGATCATCGCCGGCCCACCGATGTCGATCTGCTCGACTGCCTCATCGAACGCGACGGACGGCCCGCTCACGGTTTCAACGAATGGATAGAGGTTGCAGCACACCAGGTCGATGGTCTTCAGACCGAGGCCGTCGAGCGCCTCCATGTGCTCCGACTTGTCACGCCGCGCGAGCAGTCCCGCATGCACGCCGGGGTGCAGCGTCTTGACGCGACCGTCGAGTATCTCCGGGAAGCTGGTCAGGTCGGTAACCGAATGCGCGTCGATCGCTGCATCGAGGATCGCCTTCAGCGTGTTGCCGGTCGCATAGAGCTCGAAACCGAGGCGCTGTAGGCCTCGGGCGAACCCGGTCAGCCCGCTTTTGTCACTGACCGACAGCAGGGCTCTCGGCAAGTCTCGCCTCCAGCAACCGGATGGCCTTGGGAAGAATCCTGTACTCCGCGGCGTGGATGCGGCCGCGAAGAGTCTCCACCGTATCGTCCTTCAGGACCGGCACGGCCTCCTGGGCAAGGATCGGTCCCGCATCCAGGTCCTCCGTGACCAGGTGGACCGTCGCGCCGGTCACGGTCATCCCGCTGCGCAAAGCCTGTTCCACGGCGTCCATGCCGCCGGCGAAGTCTGGCAGCAGCGAGGGATGGATGTTGACAATGCGGCCTCGATACGCGTCCAGGAACGGCCGGGTGTGGATGCGGTCGTAGCCGGCGTCGACGACGAGCTCGACACCATGCGACCTGAAGAAGTCCCGCATCGCGGTGTCGCGTTCCTCTTCACTGGCGAATTGCTTGAGCGACAGCTCGCCCAGCGGGATGTTGCGATCGCGGGCAAAGGCCGCTCCGCCGCACGACGGCCGATTCGTGGCCACCGCCACGACGTCGAAGCCACGATCGACGAGGTTGCGGAGATTGGAGCCCTTCCCTGATACGGCGACGCCTAATCTCATGAGAGCGCTCTCAGCTGATCACCACGCGTTCGCCGCCGGCGCGCTCGACGACTTCGCCGACCACGCAGGCGCTGCGCGGAACTTCGTTTCGATCGACGACCAGGATCATGCCAAGCCCCATGTTGAACGTGCCGAACATCTCATCGTCTGAGATGCGGCCGCGCTTGGCCAGCAAATCGAAGATCGGAGGCTCCTCCCAGGACCGGCGGCCCAGTCGCGCGCCCAACCCCTCGGGCAGGCAGCGCGGCAGGTTGCCGAACACGCCGCCGCCCGTGATGTGCGCCGCGCCCTTCCAATTGATTGAGCCGAGCTCCTGCAGGTACGAGCGATGGGACTCCAGCAGCTCTTCGCCGAGCGGCCGGCCAAGCTCGGGGAACACGCGACTGAGCGGCACGTCCTCGAACACCTTGCGTACGAGCGAGAAGCCGTTGGTGTGGAGGCCGCTGGAGGGCAGGCCGATCAAGATGTCCCCGGCGCGAATGTTGTTCGGGTCGCGCATGAGGCCTGCCTCGACCATGCCGACGATGAATCCCGCGAGGTCGTAATCACCGAGCGCATACACGCCGGGCATCTCAGCGGTCTCGCCGCCCAGCAGCGCGCAGCCGGCCTCGCGGCACGCGGAGGTGACGCCCTCGATGACCTGTGCGAACACCTCTGGATCGAGCTTGCCGGTGGCGAAGTAGTCGAGCATGAACAGCGGGCGGGCGGCGGCGGTGGCGATGTCGTTCACGCAGTGGTTGACGAGGTCGATGCCGATGCCTCGATGAGAGGAAGCGGCGATCGCGACCTTGATCTTTGTGCCCACGCCATCGGCGCTCGCCGCGAGGTGCCCGCCCCCGGGCAGCGCGAACATTCCGGCAAACGGGCCGACGCCGGCCGCGACGTCCTCACCGTGGGTCGCGATGATCAGCGGCTTGACCCTGGCCAGGACCCGCTCGTACGCCTCTATGTCCACGCCGGCCGCGGCGTACGACATCCCCTCGCCCGCCATCAGAGGTGTAGTCGGAGGGCCGGCCGAGAGATTCGGTGGCCAGGTGGTCCAGATGCTAGGCGCCGCCGAGCACCGCAGCCGAGCGCATCGTGAATGCGCGAGCGAGGAGCGCAGGCGGCAACAACGCAGATGGGCCGCATGGACGCCGAAGATCCGGTCGGCATCTCTGGCTGCACCTCTAACCCTTTGTATTCAGCAGAACGGGGTCGGGGATAAGAGAAGGCTCGAACTGCATTTTGTCCATCTCGAGCTGCTGCGGAACCGGAACCGGATAGGAGCCGTCGAAGCACGCCCGGCAAAACTGCTCGGCCGTGCCGCGGCCGATTGCTCGCATCAGGCCGGGGATCGACAGGTAGGAAAGGCTGTCGGCGCCGATGTGCTTGCGCACCTCTTCCACGGTCCGGCCCGCCGCGATCAGCTCCTTGGTCGACCCGATGTCGACGCCCATGAAGCACGGGAAGCGCATGGGCGGGCTGGAGATGCGCATGTGGATTTCGCTCGCCCCGGCTGCACGGAGGCGCTCGATGATCCGGCGCGACGTCGTGCCGCGAACGATGGAGTCGTCGACCGCGATCACTCGCTTGCCCTTGATCGATCGAGGTAGGGCGTTGAGCTTGAGCATCACGCCGGCTTCGCGCAGCGACTGATCGGGCTGGATGAACGTGCGGTTGATGTAGCGGCTCTTCATCAGCGCTTCGCGGAACGGGATGCCTGCCGCTTCGGCGTAGCCGATGGCCGCCGGCGTTCCCGAGTCAGGGAAAGCGATCACCATGTCGGCTTCGACCGGCGCTTCCTTGGCGAGCTCATGGCCCATGCGGATTCGCGCCTCCTCGAGCTCGCAGTTCTTGAGGATGGAGTCGGGGCGCGCGAAGTATATGAACTCGAACACGCACATCGCGTGCTTGTTCGAGGTCTGGAAGGTGAGGTTGTGGACACCATGCTCGTCCATCACGACCATCTCGCCCGGCTGCACCTCGCGCACGAAAGTGGCGTTCACAGTGTCGAGGGCGCATGTTTCCGACGCTACGACGTGCGCAGGCTGGCCGGGCAGCGGGATGTAGCCGATGCACAGCGGCCGAAACCCGTACGGGTCGCGCAGCGCGATGAGCTGCGTAGGCGTGATGATCCCGCACGAGTAGGCGCCGACCACGCGGGCGAACGTCTTACGGATCACCTCTTCCCACGTGCGGCCGTGCGTGTGCTCGATAAGCCGCGCCATCACCTCGGTGTCGAGCCCCGACTCGAAGGTCGCGCCTTCCTCCTCGAGCTGGCGGCGCAGTGCCTCAGCGTTGAGGAGGTTTCCGTTGTGCGCGATCGCGCCGGGGCCGAGCTGGGGGTGATGAAAGGGCAGCGGGTGTGCATTCTCTGCCCGGCTCGAACCCGTGGTCGAGTACCGCGTGTGGCCGAGCGCAATGATGGAGCCTTCGCCCATGTTCTTCACGATCGCGGGCGAGAACACCTGGGCCACCAGGCCCATGTCGCGATGCACTCGCACAGACGTGCCGTCCGATACCGCAATGCCGGCCGACTCCTGCCCGCGGTGCTGCAGCGCGAACATCCCGAAGTAGGTGATGTTGGCGACGTCGACCCCGCGCGCCGCGCAGATGCCGAATACCCCGCACATTAGTGGCGCGCTCCCGAGGTTCGCCGCATATGTCGCGGCATCGGCGGCCGGAGCCAAGGAGACGACGAGCACGCGAGGGAGCGCATTCCTGCTGGGGCCCCCGCATCGTCGTGCGGGGTTCCTGACCGAGCGCGCACAGGAGGCGACGCAGGCTTCACCGCCTCTCTCGGGAACCCCACGGAATCGCCAGATTCCCTGGGGTGAGACGGCGCCCGGACGCCTAGGCCGCGAAGATGCAAGAAACTTCGGGAGCGAGTCACTAGACCAACAGCCCCGAAGCCCAGGCTTGGTGTGTGTCTGACAGCGACAGCCGGAACTGACCCTCGAACTCGATGTTCTGGCCGCCGGCCATTCCCAGCAGCGAGATCTCGATGTGGTTCCGTCGCGCGAGCGTCTGAAGCTCGGGCATTGCGCGGGATGCCGCGCTCACGATGAAGCGGCCGGGGGTCTCGCCGAAGAACGCGCCATCGAGGCGGAGCGGAGGCTCAGGACGCAGCGCCGGACAGCGCACGCCCAGGCCACCCAGAAGACAGCACTCGGCGAGGGCGACCAGCATGCCTCCCTCGGCGCAGTCATGGGCGGAGCGGAGCAGGCCGGCCTTGGCCGCGGCCAAGATCAGCCTGTTGACCGCGCCCTCGCGCGCGAAATCGAGCGCGGGCGGGCGACCGGCCACGGTTCCGTGTTCGACCTTCAGGTACTCGCTGCCTCCGAGATCGTTGTGGCTCGACCCCACCAGCAGCACAAAGTCGCCCTCGTTTTTCAGTCCCGCCGAGAGCCGGCGGCCGTAATCCTCGATCAGCCCGACCATGCCCACCACCGGCGTGGGATGGATTGGAGAGGCACCGCCCGAGTCGTTGTACAGGCTCACGTTCCCGCTCACGATCGGCACCTCCAACGCGCGGCACGCATGCGCCAGGCCGTCGATCGTCTCTTCGAGCTCCCAGTAGACCTCCGGCCGGTCGGGGTTGGCGAGATTGAGGCAGTCGGTGACAGCTAGCGGGCGAGAGCCCGTGGCGACGATGTTGCGGGCCGCTTCGGCGACCGCGTGCTGGGCGCCGAGGTTGGGGTCGAGGTGGCAATAGCGTGCATTGCAATCGGTGGTCATGGCCAGCCCGAGCCGGGTGCCCTTGATCCGCAACATGGCGGCGTCACCGCCCGGCGGGATCACGGTCGAGTCGCCGACCATGTGGTCGTAGCGGCGGAAGACCGGCCTGCGGCTGCACAGGTTGGGGCTGGCGAGCAGGCGCAGGAGCGACACGCCGGCATCGACCAGCGGCGGGAGCGAGTCGAGGTGTAGCCAGGGTGGCGGCTCCGGCGCCGTCCCCACGAGCCGGCGCGGCGGTGCGCCATCGGTGAGCAGCTCGATGGGGAGCCGGGCCACCACCTCTCTCCTGTCGAAGACCGTCAGCTGGCCGTCATCGGTCACGTCGCCGATCACGGCCGACGTGAGGTCCCACGTCTGGAAGATGCGCTCGACCTCAGCCTCGCGGCCGCGCTGGACGACGACGAGCATGCGCTCCTGCGATTCCGACAGCATCACGTCATAGGGCGTCATCTTTCGCTCGCGCCTCGGAACCAGCGAGACATCGATGCGCGCCCCCGCGCCCGGCACGCGTCCCGCGCACTCCGCGACCGACGACGTCAGCCCGGCCGCGCCGAGATCCTGTACCGCGACAACCGCATCCGTGTGCGCGAGGTCCATGCACGCCTCGAGGAGGCATTTCTCGAGGAATGGGTTGCCGACCTGGACGGCAGGGCGGCGCTCGGAGCTCGACTCGTCGAGCTCGACCGATGCGAACGACGCGCCGTGGATGCCGTCGCGTCCGGTGTCGGCGCCGACCAGCATGAGGCTGTTCCCCGTGCCCTCAGCTCGCGCCCGCATCAGCCGATCGACCCGCACGAGCCCGACGCACATCGCGTTGACCAGCGGGTTTTGCTCGTAACACTCGTCGAAATAGACTTCGCCGCCAACAGTCGGGATGCCGATGCAGTTCCCGTAGCCGCCGATGCCTGCCACGACCCCCTCGAAGTGGCGGCGCGAGGCCGGCAGTGGACCGAATCGCAGCGAGTCGAGCAGAGCGATCGGCCGAGCTCCCATGGCGATGACGTCCCGGATGATTCCGCCGACTCCGGTCGCCGCACCCTGATAGGGCTCGATGGCCGATGGGTGATTGTGAGACTCGATCTTGAACACGGCCGCCCAGCCCTGGCCGATCTCGACTGCGCCGGCGTTCTCACCGGGGCCTTGCAACACATCGGGTCCGCTGGAAGGCAGCCTGCGCAGCAGGGCCTTCGAGGACTTGTAAGAGCAGTGCTCGGACCACAGCACCCCGAGCATCCCGAGCTCCACCGCGTTCGGCGGCCGCCTGAGCCGCTCGACGATGACGCGGTACTCCTCCGGCGTGAGGGCGACCTCCCTCAGCCGGCGCTGGTCAACCGTGTCCAGACTCAACTGACGAGCATCCTCAACGCGCTGCCGGCAACAGACTGGAAGAGCTTGAGCCCGTCGGCGCTGCCCAGCTCGGCTTCGGCGCAACGCTCGGGGTGGGGCATCATCCCGAGCACGTTGCCCCGCTTGTTGATGATGCCCGCGATGTTGTGCAGCGAGCCATTCGGGTTGGCGCTGGGAACGACACGGCCGTCCGCGTCGCAGTAGCGGAAGACGACCTGTCCGTTCTGCTCGAGGCGCGAAAGCGCAGCGGGTTCGGCGAAGTAGCTTCCCTCGCCGTGAGAGATTGGGACGCGGATCACCTCGCGATCGGCACACTGCGACGTGAAGGCAAGGTCCGTGCGCTCGACCATGAGGTTGGTCCATTCACAGCGGAACTCGAGCGAGGCGTTGCGGGTCAACGCCCCAGGGAGGAGTCCGGCTTCACAAAGGATCTGGAAACCATTGCAGATGCCCCACACAAGGCCGCCGCGATCCGCAAACTCGCCGATCTGCTCCATCACTGGCGCAAATCGCGCGATCGCGCCGGTCCGAAGGTAATCGCCGTATGCAAAGCCGCCGGGCAGGATGACACAGTCGCAACCCTTGAGGTCGGCGTCCTTGTGCCACAAGTACTGGAGCTGCGCGCCCACGACCTGATCGATCACCCAGCCGCAATCGCGGTCAGACCAGGTTCCGGGGAATACGACGACTCCGAATTTCATCGGCGGTGACCGTCGTCGTGGTCGATGTCGAATCGGAAGTCTTCGATGACGTGATTGGCGAGCAGTTGCCGGCACATCGCCTCGACGCGCTCGCGGGCCTCATTGACGTTTTCAGCCTCCAGGCTGACCTCGATGTACTTGCCGACGCGCACGTCTTCGACCTCGCGGAATCCCAGCGTGACCAATCCTTGCTTGACGGTGAGCCCCTGAGGGTCGTTGACCACGGGCTTCGGCGTCACCACCACCCTCGCGACAACCTTTTTCATTCGTTGCGCGCCTTGGGTGGGAATAGCGGCTTGCCGACAAGACGGTGGTAGGCGGTGAGGTATCGCTCGCGCGTCTGCGCGACGATGTCGTCGGGCAAGCGCGGCGGCTCGGATTCCTTGTCCCACCCTGAACGCGTCAGCCAGTCCCGCACGAACTGCTTGTCGTAAGAGTCAGGCGAAGTGCCGACCTTGTACGTGGCTGCTTCCCAGTAGCGCGAGCTGTCCGGTGTCAGCGCCTCGTCGATGAGGACCAGGTCGTCGTCGATGAGGCCGAACTCGAACTTCGTGTCCGCGAGGATTAGGCCGCGACGCTCGGCGAGATTGGACGCGAACTTATACAGCTCGAGGCTCGCATCGCGAAGCTTGGTGGCGAGCTCGTCGCCAAGTTCCTTCTTCAGCTGCGTGAAGGTGATGTTCTCGTCGTGACCGGTCGCAGCCTTCGTCGCCGGCGAGAAGGTCGGATAAGCAAGCCGCTCGCTTTCGCGCAGGCCGGGCGGCATGTCCTCTCCGGCCAGTGTGCGCGAGTCCTGATACTCCTTCCACGCGCTGCCGGCAAGGTATCCGCGCACGACGCACTCGAAATCGATGCGCTTCGCCTTGCGCACGATCATGAAACGGCCGGCGAGGTCGTCACGGCGCCCGCGCAGCGCATCAGGGAGGTCCGGCACCATGCCCGAGACAAGGTGGTTCTCCTGGAACGTGTGCGTTTGGGAGAACCAGTAGATGGAGAGCTGGGTGAGAACCTTGCCACGATCTGGGATGCCGTTGGGCAGGACACGGTCGAAAGCGGAGATGCGGTCGGTGGCCACCATCAGCAGCCGGTCCGAGCCCAGCTCGTACGTGTCGCGCACCTTGCCGCGGGCGAAGAGCTCGAGCGGGAGGTCGGTCTGCATGACGGGCGGCCCGGCCTTCGCCGCCCCTTCGTGAAGCCGACCCAACCAATCCGTGCTCATTCAGCAGGCACCGCGAGGCCCACTCTCTCGTAAGCGAGCTCCGTGTGCTCCAGGCCGGCCCATGGATCGAAGACGTCATCGAGACGCCCACCGATCCGCTTCATAACCTCCGCGTCCTTCTCGATCAGAGCCCGAAATCCTGCGCCGTCCTCATCGAGCGCCTGCATCGCAGCCTTCTGTACCACCAGATATGCATCCTCGCGAGACATGCCGCTTTCGACCAGCGCGAGCAGGACCCGCTGTGAGAAAACAACGCCGCCACCGAATTGAAGGTTGCGCAGCATGCGTGCCGGCCGCACCTCGAGCCCAGTCAGCACCTTCGTCATCTCCAGCGCCATGTAGTCGACGGCGGCGCACGCGTCGGGAAACACGATCCGCTCGGCTGAAGAGTGGCTGATGTCACGCTCGTGCCACAGAGCTGTGTTCTCGAGCGCGGTGACGAGATGCCCGCGTACGACTCGCGCGAGGCCGCACACACGCTCGGTCATGACCGGGTTGCGCTTGTGCGGCATCGCCGAGCTACCTTTCTGTTCTTTGCCGAAAGGTTCGAACGCCTCTCCGACTTCGGTTCGCTGCAGGTGGCGGATCTCGGTGCCGATCCTCTCGAGGGCGCCAGCCACAAGCGCCAGAGCGGCCATGAAGTTTGCGTGGCGATCGCGCGCGATCACCTGCGTGGAGATCGCATCCGCCTTCAGGCCGAGCTCGGCGCAGACGTACTCCTCGACGCGCGGATCGACAGTCGCATGCGTGCCCACGGCACCGCTGACTCGGCCGACTGCGACCTCCTCGGTCGCCCGCTCCAGGCGAGCGAGCGCGCGGTCCAGCTCGGCCACCCACCCCGCCACCTTGAAACCAAATGTCGTGGGCTCGGCGACCACGCCGTGCGTTCGGCCCGCCATGAGCGTCTTGCGATGGCGGATGGCGAGCTCGGCCGCCGCCTCGCGAACACGTCCGAGGTCGCCGGCTATGATCCGCGATGACTCCAGCAGCTGGACCGCCATCGCGTTGTCGTTGAGGTCCTGGCTGGTCATCCCGAGATGCACGTATCTCGCCTCGGGCTGGCCGATCGACTCGTTCACCACCGTCAGGAAAGCAACCACGTCATGGCCGACCCGCGCTTCGACCTCGGCGATCCTGGCGGCGTCGAAGCTGGCCTTGCGGATCTTCTGGAGCGCCGACTCCGGGATGCGGCCCAGCCGCGCCCAGGCCTCGCAGGCCAGGATCTCGATGCGCAGAAACAGCTCGAACCGGTGCTGGTCGGCCCAGACCGCCCGAATCGCAGGCGGAGAGTATCGCTCGATCAATAAAGGCGCCGGCTCCCAATGAACACTGGGGACAGGGCGATTATACCGGCGACAACCTCAGGCAGATCTTGTGGATGGCTTGCACGCGCCCACAAGATGCTGTGGAACTGCAGTACCTGACGAGATAGCGTCAGACCGACCCCGATAATCGACAGCTATATGCCCGCCCGCCTCCTCATGACCTGTAACCAGTTCGAGCGGCCTCCCGTTTGAACCGGCACAGGCTGAAGGGCCCGTGAGCGACCAGCCGCGCGACGACGAGCGAGAGCTCGTTGAACGCGCCAAGCGGGACCCCCGACAGTTCGGGGCGCTCTACGACCGCCACTTTCAGCAGATTTACAGGTTCGTGTATTCAAGAGTGAGGGAGCAAACCGCGGCAGAAGACGTGACTTCGGAGATCTTCATGAAGGCTCTGAAGGCCATGCCCCGATACCAGGACACGGGGCGTCCTTTTGCTGCCTGGCTGTATCAGATCTCGGTTAACGCAATCGCCGATCGATACCGAACACTGCGACCATCCTCCCCGCTGGACGACTTCCACGATCTGTCGATAGCCGGTCCCCCGCTGGAGGACGTGGCCGCGCATCGAGACGAGATCCGCCGGATCTGGGCGCTGGTCGAAGTGCTGCCAGTCCAGCAGAAGACCGCGCTCGTCCTCAAGTTCCAGGAGGACATGAAGATCGAGGACATCGCGGCCGCGATGGGCAAGACCCCGGGCGCCGTCAAGCTGCTCATCCACCGCGGCGTCAGCCGCCTCCGCGACGAGGCCGACACCTTGAGGCCGGCCGAATGACCATGCAGCACGACCCCGAGCTGGACGACATCCTTCAAGACGACGAGCTCATGCACGTCGCGGACCTCCTGCGGCAGGCCCGAATGACAGACCCTCCGCTGGACGACGCCTTCCGGTCGGCTCTGCGGCGCCAGCTCATGAATCGCGCCTGGGGCATGCGTGAACGCAAAGCGCCGTGGTGGAGCAGCTTGTTCGGTCCGAACAGCCTCGCGTGGGCCGGGGCCGCCGTCGGGGTGGTCCTCATCGCTACGGTCGTCGTGTTCATGGCCGTGAGCCCTTCAACGGGAGGGTTCAACCAGCTCGTCATCACCAGCCCGATTTCAGACCAGAGCGCGGTCCGGCTCGAGCAGCCAATCCTGGTCAGGTTCAACCAGGCGATGGACCACGCCTCGACCGAGGCCGCCGTCCAGGTCGCGCCGGCGACCACGGTGGCGTTCTCGTGGAATGCGAACACACTGGCGGTCCAACCCACCAGCGGTCCGCTCGCGCCCAACACCCAGTACCAGGTGACGATCGGCCCAGGCGCCAAGACCGCAGCAGGCCAGCAGCTCGCCGCGCCACAGACGATCACGTTCGTGACGCAGCCACCTGCGTTGCCAACTCCTTCGCCAACTCCGCCAACTCCCGCGGTGACGCCGCCGCCTCGCGGGGTGCTCACCGCCGAGCACCTGCTCACGAGCGCGGCGGGCGGCGTCTCGAACGCTCAGTGGTCCCCCGATTCTTCGACCGTCTATTTCGTCAGCAGCAAAGGCGCGCTGGAGTCAGTGCCGGCCGCCGGCGGGAACGTCAAAGTCCTCGTCCCGGACGGCGTGACATCGGTGGCCATCGCCCCGGACGGCGCCCGTGTGGCGTTCATAAGCGGCGGCAAGATCGAAATCCTGGACCTCAAGATGCTCGTCATCACGTCGGAGCTGACCACCACGCCCGCGCCGATCAACGTGGGCTGGACGAAGGAAGGCGTGGAGTGGACCGCCGCGGACGGCGTCTACACCGCGGGGGTGGACACCCCGGTCAAGGTGGCGTCGTTACCGACTGGCGCCGCGATCAACGTCATCTCGTTTGCGCCCGATGGCGCACACCTTGCCTACACGCAGGACCAATCCCTGAAGGTGCTCGATGTCGCCACCGGCAAGAGCAGCTCGCTCGGCCTGGCGGAGGCCAAGTTCCTCGGCTGGTCGCCGGACGGCACCGGCGTCATCTACTCAGGCGCGCAAGCCGTCGTCGCCTCCGACGTGGCCGGCAAAACCATATCGACGCTGCCGGCGGGCGAACCGAGCTGGTCGAGTCAGGACGAGATCCTCCTTGGCAGCGACACAGATCTCTTCGAGGTCCGGCCGGATGGTTCGGGCCTGACCAGGCTGCAGGAGGGCACGTACCACGCCCCGATGTGGGCCCCGAACGGAACGGCCTTCACCTATTCCCGTGGCGGAGCGTTGTTCACCGCCTCCGCGCCCCCGCCCGCGCCGAGATCCTCCGAGCTGGGCGCGGCTTCTTTGGTTGTGAACGCCTTCATGCAGGCGCGCAAGGGCGGGCAGGTGGACAAGGCCAACTCCTATCTCGACGACAACGGCAAGAAGGTCTACTCGGGCTCTAGTGGAGTTCTGAACCTGCTGGTAACGGGCGATCCGATCTTCTCCCGCTTCTACGTGCTGACCGAGTCGATTACCGGCAGCCAGCCCGACACGGCGCAGTTCGTGGTCCGGATCGTCCTCGCGCACGACAAGCTGGACGTCAGCACCTATGAGGAGACGCTCACGCTCGTGCGCACGCAGGGCAGCAATGTGTTCCTCATCGACAGGGCCTCGGCAGGGCCACTCCTGAAGCTTGGCAAAGGCCCGCAGGTGGTGAGCGTCGAAGTCTCGACCGGCGCCGTCAAGGTCACCTTCGACAGCGACCTGATGCGGGCCACGGTTGCGTCCGGCTTGATCATTCTCGACAGCAAGGGCAACCAGGTCGGTGATGCTCCGGCGTACGCAAACCGCACAGTGACCTTCCGCGGGCTTGACCTCAAGCCGGGCGCGACCTACAAGCTGGTGGTGCTGCCCACCGTCCAGGATGTCGGCGACGTCAACATGGCCGCCGAGTACGACCTGACGTTCGCTGGCCCCAGCGACTCTCACGGATCCGACAAGGAAAAGGATCAGACCGCGTCGCCCAGCCCACAGGCTTCGCCGGGCGCCGTCCGCTCAACCCCTCCGTCGAGCTAAAGGGTGTCTGCGTTTTCCCGGACGCACCTCTACAGCAGTTTCAGAGCGCGCGCGGCGCGCACCAGGGCGGTGATCGAACCAGAGTGTGCGATGCCGCCGTCGAGCCCAGCCTGCAGGGCATCGGCGAACGGAAGCCGCAACACCTCCATGTCCTGCTCATAGGTCTCCGGGTTGCGGTCCGACGCCGTCATGCCTTCTGCGAGGAACAGGTGCGCACGCCCGGTCAGGAATGCGGCGCCATGAACGACCCCCAGCGACGTGTAACGCGCGGCGACCAGCCCGGTTTCCTCCGCCAGCTCGCGGCGCGCGCATGTCATTGCGTCCTCGCCATCGTCAAATGTCCCAGCGGGCACCTCCCACGACGATTCGTCCCATGCGTGGCGCCACTGGCGCACCAGCATTGTGTCGCCGTTGTCGAAGTAGGGGACCACGAAGGCCGAGTCGGGGTTGGTCACCACGGTGTACGTGGCCTCGGCGCCGTCGGTGAACCGGATCACGTCCTCGCGGATGACGAACGGCCCGGAACGGCCCGCCGTCTTCGTGCGCACCACTTCGAAGGGCCGGCCGCGCGCGGGATGGGGAAGCTTGCTCAGGACGTTCGCTGGGTGATCGTGGCCACGGCGGCGACAGCGGCGGCGACGTGGCGAAGATCGGGGCCGTAGTCGAACGGCGACTGATCGCCCGCGAACTCCTTCGCCTTCTCGACCAGCTCGGGGTGATCTTCGATGAAGCTCGTGCTGAGCTTCCCCGAGCGAAAGTCGGCGCTGTCGAGGATGGCGCGGTGATAGCTGATCGTGGTCGCGGGTCCGACGACGACGAACTCGCGCAGCGCCCGGGCCGCCCGCGCGATCGCCTCCGCGCGATCGGCGCCATGGACGATGAGCTTGGCCACGAGCGAGTCGTAGTTGGGCGGAACTTCAGAACCGGGGCCGAACCCGGAGTCGACGCGCACGCCAGGGCCGGCCGGTGCGACCCACCGCGCGATGCGCTTCGGGTTGGGCATGAACTTGCGCAGCGGATCTTCGGCGTTGATGCGCATCTCGATCGCGTGTCCGCTCCATGACACGTCCTGCTGCGTGAAGCCGAGAGGCAACCCGGAAGCGACCCGGATCTGTTCTTTGACGAGGTCTATGCCGGTCACGGCCTCCGTGATGGGGTGCTCGACCTGCAGCCTCGCGTTGACCTCGAGAAAGTAGAAGTCACCCTCGCTGAAGATGAATTCCACCGTTCCTGCATTGACATATCCGGCGGCCCTTGCCGCTCTAATCGCGGCCTCGCCCATTGCGGAGCGAATCTCGGGTGTGACCGCCGGAGACGGAGTCTCTTCCATGATCTTTTGGTGGCGGCGCTGGATCGAGCACTCTCGCTCGCCGAGGTGCACGGCATTTCCATGGCTGTCGCAGATGACCTGGATCTCGATGTGTCTGGGTTTGCGAACGTACCGCTCGATGTAGATGGTCGGATCGCCGAAAGCTGACCGCGCCGCCTGCGCGCTGCTCTCGATGGCGGCGGCCAGCTGGTCCTCCGACTCGACCACCTTCATGCCGATGCCGCCCCCGCCGCCAGAGGGCTTCACCATCACGGGCAGTCCGATCTCCTTGGCTGCCGCCACCGCTGACGCCAGATCGGAGACGGGTCCGCTGCCGGGAGTGATCGGGACACCGTTCTCGGATGCCAGCTTGCGGGCGGCCAGCTTGGAGCCAAGCGCCCTCATCGCGGAGCCGGGCGGGCCGATGAACTTGATGCCCGCCGCATCGCAGGCGTCCGGAAACGCAGCTTTCTCGGACAGGAATCCGTAGCCGGGATGGATGGCTTCGGCGCCGCAATCGTGGGCGACCTTGACGATGCGGTCGAGCTGCAAGTAGGACTCGGACGGCGCCGCGCCGCCGATGTGGTGCGCCTCATCCGCGTACCGCACATGGATCGCGTTTCGATCGGCGTCCGAGTAAACCGCAGCGGTCGCGATTCCGAGCTCACGGCACGCGCGCATGACGCGAATCGCGATCTCGCCCCGGTTCGCGATGAGGACCTTCTTAAAGAGTTTGAATTTCATCCGACTGCGAGCAGCGGCTGGCTGGGGCTGACGACCTCGCCTTCTTTCACGTAAACCTCGCGCACGGTGCCGGCCACCGTGGTGACGATGTCGTTCTGCATCTTCATCGCCTCCAGCACGGCGACCACGTCACCCAGCTTGACGGCGTCTCCGCTCTTGACCGGGATCTTGACGATGAGGCCCTGCATCGGCGCGATCACGGTGCCCTCGCCGGTCTTCGGGGGCGGCGGGGGTGCCGCCGCCGCAGACGCTGCTCCCGGCGTCACAGTCATCCCGGCGCCGCTGACGCGGACCTTGAACACCTCCCCCTCGACCTCGACTTCGAACTCGGCCACCGGCTGCGCCGGCGGTGCGACGGGGTTTGCCGGTGCCGGCGCCGCTGAAGGCGGCGGATCGGCGGCGCCTGACGGGCTCACTGCGGCCGGTCGCTTGTTTTCGGCCGTGGCCGGCGCGGGCTCGCGCAAGTAGTCGATCGCAAGGTTTGGAAACAAGAGCTGGATGAGCACGGAATCGTCGCTGGTGTCCAGGTTCATCTTCCTGAGCTGCTGCCGCGCAGCCTCGACCTGCGGCTCGAGGAGATCCGCGGGCCGGATCGTGATCGGCTCCTCGCGGCCGAGGACCAGCCGGCGCAGCTCGGGATCAGCCGGGACCGGTGGTCGTCCGTAAAGCCCTTGCAGGTAGTCCTTCAGCTCCTGCGTCACGGTCGCATAGCGCTCGCCGCCGATGACGTTGTAGACGGCCTGGGTCGCGATCATCTGCCGGATTGGCGCCACCAGGGGCGGGTAGCCGAGCTCAAGACGAACGCGATTGACCTCCTCTAGGACCTCGCCCATCCGGTCGCCCGCGCCATGCGCATCGAGCTGGCGGTGGATGTCTTCCAGCGTGGCGCCAGGCATGTGGTAGCGAAGGATGCTCGCGTCGACGCGATCGGCTACGGGGCTCAGCTCATCGATGTGCTCTCGCTTCAGCGACTCGATGTCGGCCTGAACGTCCCACATCTTGTCCAGGTCCAACCCGGTGTCATATTCACCGCCCTGAAGCGCGGCGACGACGCTCTCGGCGGCGGGCTGAGACGTGCCCCACGCCAGTGGCGACATGGCGACGTCGAGGATCTCTGCGCCCGCTTCGACCGCCGCCATGTAAGCCATCGGCGCCATGCCACTAGAGCAATGCGAATGAACGTCGATGGGTACTTTGGCCACGTCCTTGAGCGCCGTGACAAGCTCCCATGTCGCCTGGGGGCTAAGGAGTCCGGACGTGTCCTTGATGACCACTTCGTGGCAGCCCATGTCGACCAATCCCTTGGCGAGGGAGCACCAGAGCTCGAGGCTGTGCGCGGGCGAGATCGCGTAGCTCAGCGCGCCCTGCACTCTCTTCTTGGCTTTCAGCGCTGCGCCTATCGCGGCCTCCATATTGCGTATGTCGTTGAGCGGATCGAAGACGCGGAAGACGTCGATGCCGTTCTTGGCCGAGTGCTTGACGAAGAGCTCGACGACGTCGTCGGCGAAGTTGCGGTTGGCGACCAGGTTCTGGCCGCGGATCAGCGCCTGTATCGGCGTGTTCGGCGTTGCCTTGTGCAGCTTGCGGAGGTACGCCCACGGATCCTCGCGGCGCCGCACCTGTGTCTCGAACGTGGCGCCGCCGAACGCCTCCATCGCGAAAAAACCGATGGCGTCCATCTTGGCCGCGACCGGAACTATCTCGTCACCTCGCAGGTTGCCGCCCAGAAGCGATTGCTGCGCATCACGAAACGTGGTGTCGAGCAGGCGCAGGCGTGGGGCTTTCTTCGCCATCAGTGAACCGCGACGGCCGGACGGGCCGCAGATCGGGGCAGGCGACCGTCAGGGCGCCGGTCCGGGCGCCGAAACGAAGGATGGGGTGGCCCGAGGAGGAGCGCATCGTTAGATGCGCGATGACGAAGGGCCGGGCCCCCAGACGCACGTATCGGCGTCCTGAGCCCCGAGATGCGGTCTGGCTGGTCGGCGCGGTTCACAGGGACTGGGCGAGGGCGGTCCGCTTCTCGCTGTGGCGCTGCGCGACCGCGCTGTCAGTGATCCCGATGATGCGCGCGGCCAGCCAGGCCGCGTTCTTGGCTCCCGCCTCGCCGATGGCGACGGTCGCCACGGGTATACCGGCCGGCATCTGAACGATCGAATAGAGCGAGTCGACGCCGCCCAGATGCTGCGTCGGCACCGGAACGCCGATCACGGGGAGGTCCGTCCATGCCGCAACGACACCCGGAAGATGTGCGGCACCGCCGGCCGCCGCGATGACGACCTTGAGTCCGCGGTCTCGCGCAGACGTCGCCCACTCCATCACGCCCCTTGGGTTTCGGTGTGCGGAACAGACCTTCAGCTCGTGCGTTATTTCGAGCTCGTCCAGAACTTTGACGCACGACTCCATTAGCGGCAGGTCGGAGCGGGAGCCGAGGATGATGCCGACGACAGGCTGCACTAAACCCCCTCGAGAGCGATGTCCGAACGGTAGAACGCGCCCTGGAATCGTACCTGTCGTGCGCCGGAGAGCGCCTTCTCGCGCGCCTCGGCCACGGTGTCACCCAACCCCACGGAAGTCACCACGCGCCCCCCGTCCGTTACCAATCCTCGCCCCGGTTCGAAACGCGTGCCGCCGTGGAAGATCTGGACCCCGCGGGGCATCTCAGCCAGGCCGCGGATCGGGAGCCCTACCCTCACCAGTACGTCATCGGGGTAGTTCGCGGACGCGACCACGACTCCGACCGCCGCACGCGGGCTCCAGCTCGGGTCGGGTATGGTCTCCAGGGTGCCCTTCGCGGCGGCCAGCGCCAGGGCAACGAAGTCCGACTCCAGGCGCGGCAGTACGACCTGTGCTTCCGGGTCGCCGAAGCGGGCGTTGAACTCCAGGGTGCGGATGCCTTTCGAAGTGAGCATCAGGCCGGCATAAAGGACGCCTCGAAACTCATCGCCCGAATCCGCAAGCTCCCGCACCGCTGGCCTCAGCACCTTGTCCAGGACCTCGGTGAGCAACGCACCATCGACGCCTGCCGGCGGGGAGTACGCGCCCATGCCTCCTGTGTTGGGTCCCCGGTCGCCGTCATGCGCCCGCTTGAAGTCGCGCGCGGGTGCGAGGGCAACCACATTTGTGCCGTCGGTGATGCCGAGCACGGACAGCTCGGGTCCTTCGAGCCTCTCCTCGAGCACGATGGTGGCGCCGCTGCGCCCGAAACGGCCGTGGACGAGCATTGCATCGATCGCGCTATTTGCCTCCTCGACGCTCGAGCAGACGATGACGCCCTTGCCGCGAGCGAGCCCATCTGCCTTGACAGCGACCTGGCCGTTGCGCTCGCGAGCCCACGAGCGCGCAGGCTCTGGTGCGGTGAAGACCTCGAACTCTGCGGTTGGGATGCCGGCGCGCACCATGAGCTGTTTGGCAAACGACTTGCTCGATTCGATTCGACCCGCGCCGCGGTTGGGACCGAACACGTTGAACCCCGCCTTGCGCAGCGCATCGCCGACCCCCGCCTCCACCGCCGCCTCGGGGCCGAGGACGACCAGGCCGAGGCGCTCGCGCTTGGCAAAGGCGACGATCTTGACCACGTCGGCCGCGCCGATCGGAATGTTTCGCGCCATGCCGCCTGTGCCCCCGTTGCCCGGCGCGCAGTAGACACGCTCGACGAGCTCCGACTGCACGCACTTCCACACGAGTGCGTGTTCGCGCGCCCCCGACCCAACCACAAGTACCTTCATGGGTGGGCTATTGGAGCATGGCGAGCGCGGCCGGGGTCACGATCTCGTGCGCGTCACCCCAGTCCACCGCCTCCGATTGTGAGGGAGCGCCTGGTTTGCGCCAGTAGCGATGGCCACCGGCGCGCCAGCTTGCATCGGCGCGACGTCGCGACCGCAACAGGGCAAGCGCATCAAGAGCCCGAGGGTCATCCAGCCGCTTCAGCAGCGCCAGCGCTCGAAGGCCGTTGAAGAAGTCGTAATGCCAGTAATGCGGCCAGTGGATGTGCAGCCATTCCCGATGAATCGGCTCGCCGGTCGTCGTCGAGCGGAAAAGCCTACGACTGAGCAAGAGCTCGCCGGCACGCTGAGCCGCCTCGAGGGCATCACGATCGCCTGTCGCTCGGTGATACTCGGTCAGTCCCCAAATCGGGGCAAGACTCTCGTGGAAGGAAGACCTGCGTGCGGTCGGGGTGGTGTCGCAGTTCCAGCCCCCGTCGGGCCACTGCGAACGAAGAAGCACGTCGACAAGGCGGCGGACCTGCTTGTTGAGAGCGATGCCCAGCCTGCAGCAAACCGCCAGGGCGTTTCCCTCGATAGAGGCGTGCCGGCGCTCCTTTCCGACGACTACCTCGGGCTCTGACGGCGCCGCGATCCAGTCGAGAACAGTCTTCGCGGCGGCGCGTGCCTTGGTGTCGGTCGCAGGGACTCCGAGCTCGACCAGCGAGATGAGCCTCCGGTGGGCGCCGGTCCATTTGCTGTAGGGATGGACGCCGAACCCCCCATCTCGCCTCTGCCCACGAAGAAGGCCGGCGATCATCCTCTTCCGCCACGCGAGGTTCAGCTCGAGGTTGAGAGGCCCTACTCCCACTCAATCGTGCCCGGCGGCTTCGACGTGATGTCGAAGACGACCCGGTTGACGCCCTTCACCTCGTTGACGATGCGGTTGCTGATCCGCCCAAGCACCTCGTACGGCACTCGCGCCCAATCCGCGGTCATCGCATCCTCGCTGGTGACAACACGGACTGCGACGACGTTCGCATACGTCCGGTAGTCACCCATAACGCCCACAGTGGATAGCGGTGTCAGCACGGCGAACGACTGCCAGACCTGGCGATACAGGCCGAAATGCTTGATCTCGTCCACGACGACCCAGTCGGCGTTGCGCAAGATTTCGAGGCGCTCGGCCGTGACTTCGCCAAGGCAACGGATCGACAAGCCCGGCCCGGGGAACGGCTGGCGGTACACCATCTCCTCCGGCATTCCCAGCTCCATCCCCACCGCGCGCACCTCATCCTTGAACAGGTAGCGAAGCGGTTCGATGAGCTGGAACCGCAGGCCCGGTGGGAGCCCGCCGACGTTGTGATGCGTCTTGATCTTCACCGCGGTCGCCGCCACGTCGGGCGCGGTCGACTCGATCACGTCCGGGTACAACGTTCCCTGCGCGAGGAAGTCGATGTGCCCGAGGCTCAAGGCTTCCGCTTCAAAAACGGAGATGAACTCCCGGCCGACGATTCGCCTCTTCTCCTCGGGGTCCGTGACGCCGCGCAGCGCGTCGAGAAATCGAGCCGTGGCGTCGACGTAGCGGATGTCCATGTCCAGGTTGCCGCGCATCACAGCCAGAACCCGCTCGGGCTCCTCCTTGCGGAGAAGGCCGTTGTTGACGAACACGCACGTCAACTGGTCGCCCACCGCGCGGTGGACCAACGTCGCGGCGACCGCCGAATCCACGCCACCGGAGAGCGCACAAATCACGCGGCCACTTCCAACCTGGGCGCGGATGCTCTCCACGGCCTCGGCGATGAAGGATCCAGCCGTCCATGAAGGATCGCAGTGGCACACGCGGTACAGGAAGTTGCGCAGCACCTCACGCCCGCTCGGGGTGTGCACCACCTCGGGATGGAACTGGATGCCGAAGATCCCGTTGCCGTCGGTGAACGCAGCCACGGGGGAATTTCCGCTGGACGCGAGGGCGTGGAAGCCGGGCGGCATCTCCGTGATCGCGTCGCCGTGGCTCATCCACACCGGCAGCTCGCCGTTGAGCCCATCGAACAATCCGGCCGTCTCGCGAACGGCGAGCAGCGCCGGACCGTATTCGTGCGCGCGCCCGGGATCGACCTTGCCGCCGAGGTGGTGTGCGATGAGCTGCATGCCGTAGCAGATCCCCAGCACGGGAACCCCGGCCTTGAGCGCTTCCGGGTCGACCTGCGGCGCACCCGCCTCGTAGACGCTCGAGGGCCCTCCGCTGAGGATGAGCCCGGCAGGATCGCGCCGCTTCAGCTCCGACCAGGGGGTCGTTCCGGACACGAGCTCGCAATAGACCTTGGCCTCGCGCACGCGGCGCGCGATCAGCTGGCTGAACTGCGATCCGAAATCGAGGATCAGGACGGTTTGCTGCTCGGCGGAGCGCTTGGTCTCCTCACGGGTACGGGGCCGGAGACTGCTAGTTGCCGTCACCTCGGCAATTACTTTCCCATGCCCACGTGCTGCGACTGCTGGAGCGACTTGCCTTCGGAGGTGATCGACGGCGCGATGACCATCTCGACATGCTGGAACTCGGCGATGTCATGCGCGCCGCAGACACCCAGGGCCGACCGCAGTGCGCCGGCGAAGTTCTGGCTGCCGTCGTCCACGCGGGCCGGGCCGAGAAGAATCTCTTTGAGCGTCGCCTTGGTGCCGACATGGACCCGTGTGCCGCGCGGAAGGTTGGGATCGGGCGTCGCCATGCCCCAGTTGTAGCCCTTGGAGGCCGACTCCTCGGCGCCGGCGAGCGGAGTACCGATCATCACAGCGTCGGCGCCCGACGCGAAGGCCTTGCAGACGTCTGCCCCAATGCGCATGCCGCCGTCGGTGATCACCGCGACCCGCACGCCGCCCCGGCGCATGTGCTCGTCACGCGCCGCTGCGACGTCGGCGGTGGCGGTGACCTGGGGCACACCCACACCGAGGACGCCGCGGGTCGTGCAGGCAGCGCCCGGGCCGACGCCGACGAGGATGCCGGCGATGCCTGTCTCCATCAGCTCGAGCGCCGTCTCGTAGTGAACACAGTTGCCGACGACGACAGGGATATCACAGCTGCGAACGAGGTCTTCGAAGGCGAGCTGGTGATAGGACCTCGACGAATGGCGCGCGGTTAGCACAGTGCCCTGCACCACGAGCACATCCGCGCCGGCTTTCTGCACCATCTCTGCCCGCTCTCCCGCGCGGCCGGGGACGGTGGAAACCGCACAGGGGACGCCGGCGGCCTTGATCGCTTTGATCCTCTCGGTGATGAGCTGAGGCTTGATGGGCTCGCGATACACCTCTTTGAGGATGGCGTTGACGTTGGCCTTGTCGGCCGCGGCGATCCGCTCGATGATCGGCTTCGAATCCGCGTAGCGCGTGTGGACGCCGTCGAGGTTGAGGACCGCAACGCCGCCGAGCTTGCCCATCGCGATCGCAAACTCGACGTCGACGACTCCATCCATGGCCGCGCCCCAGACCGGGATGTCCAAACGGAAGCGGTCGCCCATCGCAAATGAGATGTCGACCTCATCGGGATTGAGGGTTACGCCGCCGGGGACGAGCGCGACCTCGTCGAATCCATAGGCGCGTCGCGCGCGCCGTCCGATTCCGATCTCCAGGCCAGACTGCTCCCCGGTAACCGCGTCACGGGTTGCGATCCGGCTCTGATTCAGGGTGTGTTTACTCCAATGGTGGCGGGGTTCGATGAATTATAGGAGATGCAACAGCTGCGACGGGGCCGCGGGTTTCGAGCAACCCATATCCTTTATGTGATGTACCGGACCCTCGAATACTTGCGAGGCATCTCCGACTCCGATGTGCAGCGGCTGCGCGCCGCCGGCATCCAGCACACGAACCAGCTCCTGCATAAGACCTCGCTCGAGATCGATCGCGAGCGTTTATCGAAACGCACCGGGATTACAACCGAGCGCCTGCTCGGGTTCGCTCACCAATGCACGCTCATGGAGGTGTCGGGCATGGAGCGACATCTTCAGATCGTCCGCCGCTTCGGCGTCGACACCGTGAAAGACCTGCGCGCGCAGGACGCCGACGTGCTGCATGCGAAGCTGGTCGACGCGATCGGGCTCGCGGGCGCGCCGAGCCATTCGGACGTGCAGTACTGGATCAGCCAGGCGACGGCGCTGGACATCATCGAGGTACCCGAGCCCAAGCCGCCGCTCCCTGTCGTTAAGTAGCTAGGCGGTTCGGCCGATCGCTTTCGTCGGCGGCTCGTCCTCGCGGAACGTGAGCTCGGCGGCAGCTGCGCCCGACAGTGTCGGCGGGTATGGCCGGGCCGGCACCGTAGCGCCGGCGGTGCCAGGGGTGTCGGCAGACCCGACCTCGACCAGCTGCCACTTCGTCGACCGCTGAAAGAATCTGAATCGAGGGCGACGCTGGCTGAATCGACGCCGGTCTGACATGAGCACGAGCCGTACGCTGGGTGCGTCGGTCGTGACCTTCGACATCCGATAGATCACTCTCACGATCTGGTGTTCGGTCATCGGGCGGCTACCCCGCATCGCGCCGGCAACAAGCTCGGTGAGCTTCTGTAACCCTGCCTCCGAGGTCATCGACCTCGAGTCTATGCCCAGGCTACGCGCTCGCGCAGCCACGCCAGCGAGATCTCGCCCTGTGCAGCCTGGAAAGCTCGCACGGTCGGGATTCCAGGAGGCGGCGGCCGGCGTGAGTGGCCCAGGAAATATCCGGTCAGCGACGCGATGACCGCGTTGATGGCGTCGTCGGTCACCCCGCCGAGCTGGACCATTTGCAACAGCTCTTCGGGCTTGGGTCCTCCCTGCATGTAGACCGACGGCGCGAGCGCAACCCATTCGACGAATGGCGCGCCGATCCGCGCCCACGGCCAGTCGACGAAATAGACCCTCTCGCCCGCGATAAGGATGTTGTCCGCGCGGACGTCGAAATTCAGCAGAGTTCGGCCGGCCATCGCTGATGGAGCCCGTGCCTCGAGCTCCACCAATCGCTCGAGGTTTCTTGTCGACCATTCGTCCAGCCCTTGCCTCCCCGACGCCCTCAGCTCCTCCCATCCTTTGATCTCTGTGGCGAAGCCGTGACCAGCGGTCTCGCTCGCGATTGGCGCCGGCGTCAGCACCTCGTGGAGGCGCCGCAAGCCGGCGATCACGAGGTGCAGCTCTTCATGCCGCCAGGGTTGTGCGGGCGTGTGGCCGTCGACATCTTCGAAACCGAGCGCCACCCAGCCTTTCTCGTCGCAGGTCCAAAGGAGTCTCGGCACGGCTGCCTCGGGTGGCAGCGCGGCCACCACCTCCGCCTCGCGGCGGTGAATGTTGTGCGTGTCGGGGTTGGCGAGCTCGCTCACCGCCTTGACGAAGCACCGACGCCCGTCACTCGTGCGGACTCGGGCAGCGAGGCCAGGCGAGAAACCACCCGGTTGTGTGACCGCCTCCACCACGTGGCCGCCGATGCGTTCCTCGATGGCCAACCTCACCGCGTGAGGCAGCTCCTTCCAGTGAACACGAACGCCCTCCGCCGGCGGTGGATTAGACGAAGACATCTCTGGCGTAGGACCCGTATCTCACGTCAACCAGCGCCGCGGGGTTGGCCGGGGTCTCCCCGGCCATGACTTTGTTCTCACAACTGCCATGCGTCGCCTGGAGTGACCATTTCAACAAAACCCATCCATATACCGGAATGGGAGCAGCGCCTAGCTTTGGGGCCCCGCGTTGTGGTCGCGGGGCAAGCCGATGTGGGAAAACCATTCCGGGTTTTCCCTCATATCTTTAGACGAAGACACCTCGGCGTAGCTTCAAGTTGTCGTAGATGCCTTTCTGGATCGTGTTGCGCACCTCGTCAGAGATGGCCATGACCAGGTTCTGGTCATCGGCCGCTTGGGGCGGATGCGTCTCGGTATGCACCGCGGGGTGAAACTGGATCCGCCATTTGCTGGGCAGCGGGATCATGCCCAGGACACCGAGCCACGGCCACGTCGGCGTGAGCGGGAAGTAGGGCAGGCCAAAGAACTTCGCCACCGACGAGGCGTCCGCCATCATCGGATAGATCTCTTCGGAACCAACTATTGAGACGGGGATGATCGGCGCGCCGGCGCGAATGGCTGTCGAGACGAAGCCTCCGCGGCCGAACCTACGCAGGCGGTACCGATCCTTGAATGGCTTGCCCGTGCCCTTGACGCCTTCGGGAAAAACGAGCACGAGCTCATCGAGCTCCAGCAGGCGACGCGTGTCGTCGGGATGGCCCACGGTCTGGCCTGTTCTCCGCAGGAACCAGCTGAGCATGGGCATTCCCATGAACAGGCTCGCCACGACCGCGCGCACATGTCGCGGATGCGGATGCTCGGCAAAGATCGCCGTCTTGATCATCGTGCCGTCCCAGGGCAGCACGCCCGCGTGGTTGGCGACGAGAAGCGCACGTCCCGTGGTCGGAACGTTCTCGATTCCCGTTGTCTCCACTCGCCAGTAGTCGCGATACATGAGGGTGAACAAAGGCAGCAGTGACTCGGTCCACTGCGCGTCGAAGCCGAAATCGTCGACGGCGTAGTCCGCACCTCGCATTGCAAGCACGCGCTGCTGGTAGAGGAACTGGACGACCTCCATCAGTCGACCCATGTCGATGACTTCGCGGCCGGTCAGCTCGCGGAGGCGGGTGGACAGCCCGCTGATGCCCTGCATCGCATACATGGGCGCCTGGCGTTCCAGGCGGCGGATTGGTTTGGGCACGCGCAGGCGAGGGCTGGGCGGCGGCGCGACGACCTTTGCCTTGCGGCTGCGGCGCCGCAGCGCCTTGCTGTCGAGAGTGGTAGTTGCTGGCTCGGCCGTCACGTTTTTCTCGGCACCGTGAGCGCAGCGCCGGGTTGCCCATTTCGTGCACGCCTGCGGCGGCGCTGGAGATAGACCTGCAGCTCGTACTCCTGCGGCGGCGATGGGGCCTCGATCACCTCGACGTCTTTGCCACGAGCAAGGCTGTCCATCACCGCCCGCGTGTTGTATGCGGGCTTCCATCCAAATGTGGCCGCCAGCCTCGAGCAGTCTGCGACCGAACCGTAAGTGAGCACGTCCGCAAGGTGTCCGGGGAGGTTGACACCAGTGGCGCGCAGCGCCAATCGCCCGAGCCACCGACCGTATGGAGGCAACAGGGGCAGCGGCTTCCCACCCATGATCGCGATCGCCTGGCTCAAGAGAACGATGCCGTCGGCGGCGACGTTGAACACGCCTTCGTGGCCGAGCATCGCCGCGCGGACAACAGCCTCTGCGGCATCGTCCTCATGTAGGAGCTGCAGGCGCGGGTCGAAACCCGCGAAGGTGGGCACGATCGGGAGCGAGAGGTACCGGCCGAGCGTGGTGCCTTCGCTGATGCGATAGCCGAGGCGGAGCACCGAGACGACACAACCGGGGGTCCGAAGCGAGAACTCCTGCGAGAGCTGCTCCATCTCGAGCAAGTCGCGCTTGAGACCATAAGCGGCGCGCTCGAAACCGGCTACGTCTTCGGTGACGAACGAGGGATCGCCTGGCGCCGCCCCATAAACAGCCTGGCTCGACTTCACCACCAGGCGCCTGACGGGGCTCGAGGGTCCCGCGCAGCCCGCAAGCACGTTCATCGTCCCGATCACATTTGTCTCGTGGGCGTGGCGGTCCTCACCGGCTGAGTCCACCGTGACCGCCATGTGGACCACGGTGTCAATCCGCAGCTGGCGCACCAGCTTGCCGATCACGGACTGGCGCGTGTCCGCATGGACGAAGTCCATCTCTTCGAGCGCGCTCACCGGGTCGGCTACGTCGCAGCCGAACAACGACGGCACCTGTGTGGCAAGCCGGCGTGCCACCTCTGCCGAGAGCGGGTTGGAGACGCCGGTGATGAGGACGCGGCGAGGAGCGGCTGGGGTCACCCCCAGATTATGGATAGATACCCCGCACCATCGTTGCGTTGGCGACGCGCTGAACTGCGATCGCATAGGCGGCGAGTCGCATGTCGATGCGCTTGTTGACCGACGTGTGGAGGATGTCGTAGAAGGCGCGCGTGATGACGTGGTGCAGCTTGGTGTTGATCTCCTCCTCCTCCCAGAAGAAGGCCTGGAGGTCCTGCACCCACTCGAAGTAGGAGACGATCACGCCGCCGGCGTTGGCAATGATGTCGGGGATCAGGAAAATACCGCGGTCGTGCAGGATGGGGTCGGCCTCCGGCGCGACCGCAGCATTGGCGCCCTCGGTGATCAGGCGGGCGCGAATCCTGGCGGCGTTCTCGGCCGTGATGACGTCCTGCACCGCGGCCGGCACGAGCACGGTGACGGGCAGCTCGAGCAGCTCGGCGTTGGTGATGCTGTCGGCTTTCTTGTAACCGGTGACGCTGCCGCGGACCTGCCGGTGTTCGTCGAGGGCGGCCAGGTCGAGTCCGTTCGGGTTGTAGACGCCGCCCTTCGAGTCGCTCACGGCGACGATCTTCAGTCCCGCCTCTGCAAGAAGGCGCGCCGCCGACCTGCCCACCTGCCCGTATCCCTGGATCGCAACGGTGGGCGGCTCATCCTCGATGTGCAGGTACTTGAGGGCTTCGATCGTGAGGTACGTGGCACCCCGGCCTGGGGCGTCGATGCGGCCCTCCGACCCGCCAACGTCCACCGGTTTGCCAGTGACCGCTGCCGGCACCGAGTGGCCGGAGTGCATCGAGATCGTGTCCATGATCCACGCCATCACCTGGGGATTCGTACCCATGTCCGGCGCGGGGATGTCCTTTTCGGGACCGATGAGGATTGCGATCTCGGTGGCATAGCGCCGGGTCAGATGCTCGAGCTCGCTCATCGACAGCTTTGCGGGGTTGACGGCGACCGCGCCCTTGGAGCCGCCATACGGCAGGCCGACCACCGCACACTTCCATGTCATCAGCATCGCCAACGCCTTGACCAGGTCGAGGGTGATGTCGGGGTGGTAGCGGATCCCGCCTTTGGCCGGCCCTCGGCTGATGTTGTGCTGCACGCGCCAGCCGGTGAAAACGTGCACCGAGCCATCGTCCATGTGGACGGGGAAGTGGACCGTAAGCTCCCGTTTGACCTCGCGCAGACCCCGCCTTGTATCGTCTGAGAGGCCGATGACGTCAGCCGCTGCGTCAAAACGACGCTGGGCGGTCTGGAAAGCGGGAGCGCGAATTTCGACCGCCATGTGCGAATTTGGATACTACTCCGGACATCGCGGGCTGGGACCCTGCATCGATGTGGTCTAGGACAATTGCGTCATGGCGCGCAACCGCGTCCTAGGAATCCTCGTGGTGGCGGTGGTCGCGCTCGCGACAGGGTTCCTGGTCGCCGGCCAGGTCAAAGCTCAGCTTCTGACCCCTTCGAACCAGGTTGCCCGCTACCAGGCGCTGGTGCGCAGCGTGCAGGAGCTCGAGAAGGCGAACGAATCCTCGCGAGCCAAGGTAGCCGCCTTACGGGCTGACATCGACGCGCTCGAACGGGCGGCCGCCCAGCAATCGGCCACCACGCTGGCCCTCAAAAGCCAGGTGACAGACCTGCGGGCGCACGCGGGACTGACCGCCATCCACGGGCCTGGGGTCGAGGTCGCCCTCGGCAACGGCGCCCCGGCTCCCGACCAGGGTGGCCACGCCAGCTACCTGATCAACTACCAGGACGTCCAGGACGTGGTCAACCTCCTCTTCGCCAACGGGGCGGAATGCGTGTCGGTCGGCGGACGGAGGATCACCCCGCTAAGCGCCTTCTCGGGCTCGGCAGGCCAGGTGGTGATCGACCAGGGCCCGCCGCTGACCGCGCCGATCAAAGTGCTCGCGATCGGCGATCGGAACCGAATGGTCGCCGCGCTCGACGATCCGTCTTCGTTGCCCGACCTGCGCGATCGGCAGGTTCGGTTTCAAATTGGGCTCACGGTCATCGGCAGCCCGGATGTGAGGCTGCCAGCTTACGACTCGAGCTTGCAGGTTCCCCATGTCAGCACGCCCTAGGCGCCTGTTACCGCTAGGCCGCCGGTCCGGCCGGGCGATCGAGATCTGGCTGATCGCCTTGCTGGTCGCGCTCGTCGCGACGGTGCAGATCCGCAGCCAGGCGGAGGTGGAGCGGAGCCTGGTCGGCATCGACACGACCACGCTCGCCTTCTTGATCGACGACCTGCATTCCGCCAATGACACGCTCGCAGCGGAAACCGCCGACCTGACGCAAAGGAAAACCGCGCTTCAGTCGGGTGGCAGCTCCGCCGCCGACCAAGAGCTGGCCGCCGAGGCCGACCGGTTGCGCGCAATCGAAGGGCTCGTTCCAGTCCACGGTCCGGGAATCGTCATGGTCGTGGATGCTTCCGGGCTGCGGGCGCTCGACCTTCAGGACGCGGTCAACAACCTCGCGGCCGCGAGCGCGGAGGCGATCGCGGTCAACGATCGCCGGGTGGCGGCCGGCGTACCGATCCGGCAGACGTCAAGCGGCGTGACCGTCGATGGCGCGCTCGTCATGCCGCCATGGACGATCACCGTCATCGGCGACACCAACCGCCTGGTGGAGGCTGCTGACCCCATGACACATCAGCTGCGCAGCGACCGGCGCGTGCGGCTCGCGACCTATCGCGTCGAGGCGAACGTCGATATCCGGGCGGTCGTCAGCGCGCGGCCTTTCGTCTACGCCGTGCCGTCTTAGCCGAACCGCTCGAGTCGAGCGTTTTCACCTGGGCCGAGATTTGGTCCAGCGCTCGTTGAGTGGTGGCGCTTGGAAGTTGCACGTCAGGTGACGGCCAGAGTAAATCCGGCCTGAGGCTCCACTTGGAATTTGGTAAGAGCTTCTATCGACGAGCTTTTCGCGATTTGGGCTTAGAGCTGTTCGAGTTCAGCTTGTTCAGCTGCGCCGACAACTGATCCATTCGGTCGTTGATTCGGTCGAGGTCATGACGGCTCGGGATGCGAAGCCTTCGCAGCGCGCGCTCGATGGCGTCGTCGACCATCGCCTCGACATCACCGCGGCGCCGCTCGACCTGGTTGACCAGGTCCCCCGGAACGTTGAGCGTCTTGCGCACGTAGTCGAGCAGCGCCTGCCCGCGTTCCTGAATCGCGTCCGCGCCCGCGTCCACGAGTCGAGCCGGTCCGCGCTTCTCCGCGGACAGCACGATCTGCGAAAGGATGACCTGCGTGAGGTCCTGGCCTGTGTCGCGGTCGACAACCTGAATCTCGTGACCGTCGCGCACCAGGTCCGCTATGCCCTCGAGCGTGATGTAGCGACTCGTTTGCGCGTCATAGAGCTTGCGATTTGCGTACTTCTTGATAAGGTGTCGCTCGGGGGCCACCGTCATCTCGAGCCAATACTAACGCGGTGCGTTATGGCCGGCCGCACGGCGTAACAACGGAGGGTCAGCATGGCGACCAAGAAGCGCGCGTCATCGCGATCTAGGTTTTTGAACCGGGCCGTCAAGGCCGGAAGGTCGTACCTGCGACAGGCCGAAAAACGCCTGCCGCCTGATGTCCGGAAACAGATCGACCGCGGCATCAAGGATGGGCAAAAAGCGTTCGAAGGGGCGCTCAAGCAGCTACGGAGCCGCGTCGACCGGACCGCCAGCCAGGTCGACCTCGAGAAGGCGTTGAACCGCCTGGATGCCTTGAGCAAGCAGGTGCAGCAGATTGCCCGCGCTGCGTCGTCTCGACCAGGTGCATCCCCGAAGCGCACTCGGCGGACGGCGACGCGGAAGCGCGTTGCGGCCGCAGCGCCAAAGGCGGCTGCATCGAAGGCGGCTGCAGCGCGCCCGGCACCGGCGCGGAGAGCTGCGCAGAGGCGCCGCGCCGCAACGAGAACCGTTACAACTCCGCCGACGATTGAGTCGCCTTCGATGGCGATCCCCGACCCGTCGCCGCGCGAGCCCGCTGACTAGAGGCCCAACGAGCCGGAGACCGTCACGCCGCCCAGCAGCACGGCCTTGGGGCGCAGCTGGTCCCACGCGGTTCTTGGTTCGGCCAGCGGATCCGCGTCATAGATCTGGAGGTCGGCCAGCATCCCAGGATCGAGCGTGCCTTTGACGTCCTCCTCGAAGCTCGAGTAGGCGCCGGCGGATGTGTACGCACGCAGGGCGGCCAGCTCGTTGATGCCGTTGATTCGGTCCTCGACCGCCGCACGAATGCCGGGCCACGGGTTCGGGTCCGGCACGACGGGCAGATCGGAGCTGAACGCCACCGGCACGCCGGCCCTGATCAGCGGGCCGTGAGCAGCGAGATGCCATCGCGTGTGGGCGGGGAAGGCGCCGGACGGGAACTCTCGCGCAAAGCGAGCGGCGAGGGGCTGCATAACCGCGACCATGCCGAGGCGGGCGAGGCGGCGCTGAAGATCGGGCGGGCAGATGGTGCAGTGCTCCACTCGATGCCGGAGCCGCACGGCGCCGGCCGCTTCGACCGCATCGCACATTGCCGCGATCGCGCTGTCCCCGATCGCGTGCGCAGCAACCTGAAGCCCGGCGATCGACGCCACGCGGACGATTTCGCGCAGCTCGTCCGGAGGTGTTCGCCACAAGGCCTTGCCTGAGCGCATGGCCACGCGCTCTACGCCGCCGTCGACGAAAACCTTGATCGGTCCCGCCCGCACCAAAGCGCCGCCGAATCCCGCCCGCATGCCCAGAGACGAAGCCGCATTCAGCAGCTCCCACGAGAGGAACTCGTTGACGCGCATCTTCAACCTTCCGCGTTCGGCCAGCAGCTGGTATGCGCGAAGGTCGTCTGCGAACCCGCGGTTGACCGCCGCGCCAACTGATGTGATGCCGCGTGAGAGGAGAAGCCGCTGAGCTTTAAGAATTCCTTGCATCCGACGGCGCAGGGGCGCTGGTGGCTGCACGTCGGCGACCAACCTCATCGCGGTCTCGAGCAGCAGCCCATTGGGAGTCCCGTCGGTGTCTCGACCGATGCGTCCGCCCGGCGGATCCTTGGTCATATCTGTGATTCCGGCAGCGGCAAGCGCCGCGGAGTTCGCGACCCGGGCGTGCCCGCCGCGCTCGTCGATGAACGCGGGTCGCTCTCGGGTCGCCTTGTCAAGCTCCAACCGGTGGGGCGCGCGCTGCTCAGCCAGCTCGGCCGCGCGGTAGCCCATCCCCTGCTGCCACTCGTCAGGCTTCAGGCCAAGTCCATGCTCCCGGAGGCGCACCACTAACTCTGCGACGCTTCGAGTGCCACTCAGGTCGGCTCCGAATCGGGTCAGACCGTAATAGACGACGTGCGCGTGCGCGTCATTGAATCCCGGCAGCACGGACGCGCCGTCGAGGTTGACCACGCGGGTGCGCGGCCCGCGCAGGCCCATGACCTCAGCCCCGCCGGCAGCAACCACCAATCCGGCAGCGATGGCGAGGTGGTTGTGAAGGGCCAGGCCGCTGCGCCCGAGTGTGCGGATTCGGCCTTTGGCGAGGATCAAATCGGCTATCACGCACGGCTAGAGTAAGTAAGAGTGAGTGACCTGAAGCTGTCCGACGATGGCCTGTACTACTGGGACGGCCAGAAATGGGTCAGCACTCTGTCGCCCGACGGCCACTTCCGATGGAACGGATCTGCATGGGTTCCCGTTGCGGGAATGGCAGCGCCTACCTATCCGCAGTACCAGCAGCCCGCATCGGTGCGCGTTCCGACGCCATGGACCAGGGCGCTCCAGTACGCGGTCGTGGCCTATTACGCTCTCTCGTTGATTTATGCGCTGAGCCTTCCGTTCTGGATGTCCGGAACGATGTCTCAGATCATGAATCAGTCGATCCAGCGCCAGGCTGCCCAGAATCCATTGGTATCTCCTCCACCGCCTGAGCTTGTTTCCACCATCACGACGATGATGACGGGGGTGCTATGGGTGGGAGCGTTGATTGGCGCTGCCATTGCCGCGGTCGCTGTGATCGGCGCGCTCAAGCGTTGGACCTGGATCTTCTACGTGATCCTGGTGCTCCTGGGCTTAGGGGCCATATCCCTACCGCTGAACGTCTCGGGCGCCATCGGGGGCTCGTCGCCTCTAAATCCCGCCCAGCTGCCGTCCTGGATCAGCTGGCTCTCGGTCGCTGTTGGGATCCCTGGCGCGGCGCTCTTCGTGTGGATGCTCGTCGCCTTGATCCGTTATGGACCGTGGGCGACGACCAATAAAGTCGAATTGGCGGGCGCCGCGGAAGCTCCGGCCTAGCTGAGAAGGGTCGCGAGGAGCTTCGGATCGATGTTGCCCCCGCTGACCACGGCGACGGTCTTCGGCCCGGGCGGCAGCTGCTCGAGCGCGGCATAGGCAAGAGCGCCCGCACCTTCCGCAACCACCTTTCCCGCGGCAGCCAGCTCGGGAATCGCCGCCTTCAGCCTCGGTTCGGGCACAGTGAGCCAGCGATCGACGACTTCTTTGATCAGCCCGAACATGCGGGTATCGAAGGGCGCCGTCGTCCCGTCGGCGATGGTGTCGGGCGTGATCGAAACCGGGCCACCCGCCTCGAGCACCCGCGTCCAAAGCGCATAACCATCTGATTGCACACCGATCACCTCTACTTCCGGCCGCAACGCCTTGATTGCGGACGCGGTGCAGCTGATCAATCCACCGCCGCCAACCGGGACGAGTACCCGGGCGAGGTCCGCGACGTCCTCGAGCAACTCCAGGCCGATACCCCCGTGGCCCGCAATCACCTCTGGGTCGGCGAAAGGATGGATGAAGGCTTCCGGTTCCGATTCCCAGCCCGCGTTCGCCAACCAGTCCAGGAGTGCCGGCCGGGGCATGAGGATCGGCTGGCCGCCCCACCGCTTGACGCCTTCGATCTTGGTCGGCGGCGCCGAGTCGTACATGACGACGCGGCACGGAACTCCCAGCGCATGTGCCACATAGGCGCAGGCTTGCGCGCCGTTGCCCGCGCTGACGGTGATCAGACCTCGGCTGCGGTTTGCTTCCGGCAGCGCCACGGCCGCGGCGAAGAATCCGCGCACCTTGAAGCTGCCAGTTGGCTGGAGGCATTCGACCTTCAGCAGCGCGCCCTCGACAGGGATAAGAGGTGTCCGGAACACATGCGGGCGCGCCCGGGCGGCGGCGGCGCGAATGCGCTCCAGTTCGATCATTCGGTGTTCCGTACCGGAGGTCCGCCGCAGATTCGCGGCACTGGCGGCCGGTGCCAAGAAGCCGACGAGCACGCGAGGGAGCGCATCGCGCAGATGCATGACCGAGCGCGCGCAGGAGGCGACGCCGGCATCAGCGCCCTCCTCGGGGTCCCCGCGGAATCGAAAGATTCCGTGGGGTGAGACGGCGCCCGGCCGCCCGGGCCGTCGAAGATGCAAGGACCTTCCGGTATCGGGACACCAGATAATCGTAGGGATGCCCATCTACGAGTACCGCTGCGACGAATGCGGCAAGCGATCGTCGGCCCTGCTCCCCAGCTTTTCGTCGCCGGATCCCGTGTGCCCGCACTGTGGCAAGCCGGCACTCCGCCGCATGGTGTCGAGCTTCGCCACCACGCGCTCGGGCACTGATGAAATGGACGGCGGCGATGACTTCGGCGGAGATGACCTGGGCGGCGGTGGTGACGACTTCGGTGGTGAGGACGATTCAAGCGGCGGATTCGACGGCGGCGACGACGACTATTAGCCGGTCGCCCCTAGGACCTCGTTGGCCGCTTTGATCAGCTCCCGGTTGTGCTCTGCATCTCGCGCAAAGATCCGGAACAGAGTCATGCGCACTGGAAGCCGCCGGAACAGGTCGAGCACCCGACTCTGCTGGTAGCGATCCTCGAGCGGGTCGTACAGAAGGATGTCGGAGGTCTCGTTCATGGGGTTGAAGGCGCGCGATTCCTGGGCGGCGACGTCGACCTCGAACTCGATGTTGCGCAGCGTGGCCGGCAGCCGTTCGCGAAGCATCTGCGCGAACTGGTCTCGCGTCACGTTGAGCACGACACCCCCAATGTCAGGGGTGTCGGAGTGGCCCTGGTAGACGAGCCTCCATTTGAGCTTGCGAGCCACGACGTCCGCCCAGGCCTTACCAAGCTCGCGCCGCTGAGCGTCACCTTCGCCGAGCGCCCACCGGTTCACCTCTGAAAGTAGCGCCCACTCCGTGAACATCAAGTAGCGATCGATTCGCTCCAGGGGGTTGCCGCCCAGGAGAAGCTCGGCGGTGGGACGGAAGACCTCCCGCAGCTGCAGATCAATGCGGCGGACGGTGCGGTGGAAATAGACCTGGTGGTAGAGATAGAGCCTGGCGTTCAGGAACATGTAGAGCGCTTCTGCCGCGTGGGCGTGGAGCGTCAGGCCGCGCTCAGAGATAAAGGAATAGTGAAGGATGCGCTGGACATCGACCGGTCCGGCCGAGACACCACATATATAGGAATCGCGAGGGACGTAATCCATGTTGTCGGCCGAGTAGGCGCCGACGAGGGCCGGCTTCAGCGCCACGAGCCACGGGGGAGCGACGAAGCCGTCGAGATCGGCCGACGCAATCAGGTAGGCCACCCACCGGGGGTCGACGCGCTCACCCGGCTCGAAGTCGGAATTGGGTGACGCGCCCAGGCCGCCGACCAGCTCCGCCAGCGGCCCCGTGATCAGTGCGCGCCCGATGACCTCGTGGTCGATGCCCCAAGTGTCCAGGTAATTCTCATCGAAGAAATGGCCGAATGGACCGTGTCCCACGTCATGAAGCAGGCCCGCCATCCGCATGGTCTCCTCAACCAGAGCGACAGACGGCGTCCCTGAGCAGGTCGCCGCGAGCGTCGGATGGAGGTGGCGGGCCCACTCGCCGGCCAGGTGCATCGCGCCCAACGCATGCTGGAACCGGGAGTGCTCGGCGGTCGCGAAAACCCACCACGCACTCTGCAGCTGGTGAATGCGCCGGAGCCTCTGCAGCCAGGCGCTGTCCACCAGATCCTGCTCCGCCGACCTTCCCGACACCCCTCCGGGCCCACCCTTGGTGATGCGGAGGTATCGATAGATCGGGTCGCTCGACAGGTTGACGCGGGAATACTCGACCGGCAGGTCTGCCATCAATCGATTATCGGCATGACCAGCTCGGGCCATCCCCGCTCATCCATCGCGCTCAGGTAGCCATCGACCGCATTTACGAGCCGCGCCAGGGTGATGCCCCGATGCACGGGAAGGTACGGGCGCAGATAATCAGCGCCGCTTCGCCACTTGTTAACGGCGCCTCGCCGGTTATGCCGCGAGTAGTGGAGGCACCCGGCGGCCACCTGGATGAGGCCCTTGTAGAAACCAGACTCCGGTCCCTTGCGATCGGGCATCCACTCGTGCTCCCAGACCTCGTGCGCATCCCAGTAGCGCCCGCTGTTGAACAATTCGATGCCGCGCCTCAAGCCTGGGGTCACGAGTAAGGAGGAAAGCGTCGCCCGGCCGCCGATTCGATCAAGCCGCCGTGGCCGAGCCGCAGAAGATCCTTGGCATCCGCCCGCCCATAGGCAAAGACGAATGGCAGCAAGAGGTCGAGCGAGCTGGAGCGGCCAAAGCCTGCGCACGAGGCCACGCCGACGACTGCCGCATCGCCCAACCGCGCCAGCCACAGCATGCTCCCGGGGTGCATCGGGGCGCCGAGCTGCAAGAGGTGCCCGCCCGCATTCGTGAGCTCTGCGTAAGCAGGGTCAAGCGGATCGATTGCCGATGCGCCTGCAAACAGGATCAGCTCGGCATTCATGGCCGCTGCTTCGCGGTATGCACCCGCGACCGCATCGGTTGTGCGGGCGACCTCGCGCACCGCGAGCAGGTCAGCCCCATACCAACCGAGCTTGCTTGTGACCGCCCCGCGGAAAAGCTCTCGCGCCTTGGGCTTGAGGCGCTCGGTCGCTACGACGAAGGTGCGGAGGGGGCGGAACGGTAGTAGCTCGATCACCGGGCCTTGTTCGCGGGCAATGCGCTCGGCGGCTTCGATGAGGCGTCCAGGCACCGCGACCGGCGTGACCTTGAACCCGGCGACCTCCTCGCCCTTCGCCACCGCTTGCCCGTCCATCAGTGTGAACACGGACATGTACCCGAGGGCGTTGATGGCGTCGACCGCCTCAGCGCGGACGCGCACCAGGCCGCGCAACGACGCGATCAGCCTCGCCTGGCTCTGGACCGGAGGCTGAGGTTCGAGGTTCGGCGCCGACAAGGCCGCCGCAAGCCTCATCGCCGCGACATCCTCGTGCAGGTCGCCGGGCTCGAGCTCGATGATGTGTACCTCTCCCGACCGCCGAACGCGTTCGAGATGCTCCGGCGACAGGACCGTGCCCTTGCGCAGGTCGGGACCGAGGTCGTGGACCAGCACGCGTCCTTCTATATCGGCGTCAGTCGCGGTGCGGCCGTCCAGCCTGTGTGCACGCATTACTGCGAGCATAGATTCGATCTCATGTCGACCGTTCGTCTGTACAACACCCTCACGCGACAGAAGGAAGAGCTGCGGCCGCTCGAGCCGGGGAAGGTGCGCATCTACTCGTGCGGCCCAACCGTCTACCGCTACGTGCACATCGGAAACCTGCGTACGTTCATGCTCCCGGACCTGCTGCGTCGCAGCCTCGAGTACCTCGGGCATCACACCGAGCTGGTGATGAACATCACCGACGTCGGGCACCTGACAGATGACACCTTCGATCGTGGCGAAGACAAGATGCTCGTCTCGGCGCGACTCGAAAGCAAATCGCCCGAGGAGATCGCCGCTTACTACACGAAGGCGTTCATGGACGACGCCGCCCTCGTCAACATTCGCGCTGCCGATCACTACCCGCGAGCGACGCAGTACATCGCGCGAATGGTCGATCTCATCACCGTACTGATCTCCAAGGGCCACGCGTACGAGGTAGGTGGCACCGTCTACTACGACATCGCCAGCTTTCCCGCGTATGGACGGCTGTCGCGCAACACCACTGAAAAGCTGCTGTCCGGATCCCGAGGCGAGGTCGATCCTCGCAAGCATCATCCCGGCGACTTCACCTTATGGAAGGCAGCCGGCGAACATCGCCTTCAGGTCTGGCCGAGCCCTTGGGGCCCGGGTTTCCCCGGCTGGCACATCGAATGCTCGGCGATGTCGATGTCGATCCTCGGCGAAAGGTTCGACATCCACACGGGAGGTGCTGACAACGTCTTTCCTCACCACGAGGCTGAGCTCGCGCAGTCTGAGGGCGTGACCGGCCATCGCGTCGTGAACCACTGGATGCACGGAGGCCTGCTTTTGCTCGGCGGTTCGAGGATGGCGAAGTCGGCGGGCAACTTCTTTCGCGTCACCGAACTGGTCGACCAGGTCTACGACCCGCTCGCATTCCGGTACCTCGCCTTGCAGGCGAAGTACCGGACGAAGCTCAGCTTCAGCACCGAGGGTTTGGCCGGCGCGGATCGCGCGCTGAAGCAGCTTCGTGAACGGGTGGCTGATTGGGCCGCGAGCGATGACGCTGCGCGCACCGCACCCGAAGCTGACGAGTACGAAGCCCGGTTCCGAGCCGCGATCGCAGATGACCTCAACCTCCCCGCGGCCATGGCGCTCGTGTCTGAAGTCACCCGCTCACATTTGCCTGGAGCGGACAAGGCGCGGCTGCTGCGCGGATGGGACCAGGTGCTTGGACTCGACCTCGACCAGATCGCGCCTGATGTCGAGCTGCCGGCGGCCGCTGGCGCGCTGCTCGACGCTCGCGAAAAAGCCCGAGCGGCCAAGGATTTCGAGACGTCGGATCGCCTGCGCGAAGAGCTCGCCGCGATGGGAGTGGCCGTTACCGATACAGCCCAAGGCCAGCGCTGGAAAGTGCTCTCGAGGAAGTGAGCGGTGGCCAGCAGGCCGGATTTATTCCGGCCGTCCCGTGCTCGCCACCGCACACTCCACACGCCGCGTGGAGTTTTGTTTAGTTAATCCCATCCTTTAAGGGAAAAAGAGCAGCCGCGTCGGCGAAAGCCGACCCGGCGATGAGGGAAAACCGCAGGTTGTCCCTCATAACTTATGGGGGCCGAGCATTGCGGCCCGGCCCACGAGAGGAAGGTTCCTAGGTTATGGGCGCGCCGATCGGGACGGGCGTCGGCCCCGGGTGCTCGCTACCGGACTTTCCTGGCGCCGTGGGCTTGTGGCCGTTGCCGTTGCCCTTGCCGTTGGCGTTGCCGTTGTCCTTGCCGTTGCGCTTGCCTTCGTTCTCGCGCGCCTTGCTCGCCTGGTGCTGGTCAGAGACGAGATCGCCGTGCTGCTTGGCGAAAGCACTCACACATGGGCCGATGCCCCGCGTGCCGGACGCCCGCAGCCGGTCCTTGCATGTGTCCACTGTCTTTTGGACCTGCTGGCCCCAATCGGCTGGGTTCAAGGTGCCCGTGACCGCAACCTCAGTGGCTGCTCCGGCGACTACGGCCGCGAACGCCGCGACCGCGAAGCCGGTCACAACCTTGAGGCCGATCGCGGCTCCCGCGCCGCCCAACAACCTTTTCATGATCCCTCCTGATAACGGGGCTCTCCTAGGCGGAATGGGCGAGGCCGCGATCGGATCCAGGATTCGATGCAGCTCCCGCTCCAGCTCGCGTTCGAAGTCGCCTGGCCCGTTCATCGGCAAGAAAGGACCAACTCCGCGGCCGAACTACCCATTTTTCTGTCGGGCGGAAGGGATGCCTTCGAGCAGCAACTGGAGCCGGCTGCGGGCTGCGGCCAGTCGCGAGGCGACCGTCCGTTCCGGGATGCCCAGGGAGATGGCTATCTCACGATTGGTATACCCGTGGAAGTGACGTAGCACGATCGCGGCTGCCTGCTTAGGCGGCAGCTTGCGCAAGGCGGTTACAAGCTCAGATCGCTCGGCCATTGTGGCCGGATCGGCTGGGGCGGCGGGTCTCCCCACGCGACGAAGCATTGCTCCGACCTCCTGGAGTCGCTCACGCCGCTGGCCGCTGATGGCCACATTGATCGCGATGCGGTGGAGCCACGCCTCGGCCGGCGCGTCAGAACGCCATGCCTTCCACGCCTTGAAGGCTCGCTCGAAGGCCTCTTGGGTGCAGTCTTCTGCGGCCGCGCGATCGCGCAGCATCGTGATCAGCGTCCCCAGGATCCGCTGGTATGAGTTCCGATAGAGGCGCTCGAAGTCAGCCGCTGAACCCGGCCGGTATTCGGGAACGCTGTCTGCAGTCTCTTGATCGCTTGACTCCGAACGGATGTTCGTTTAACCTCCCCTGGCGCGTGATGCCGAACTCTCCTGCCTTCGCCAGTGACGACTTGCCCGGGGAGATAACGCTGGACCATGTCATTCCAGGCACAGCCGCCCAGTTTGCCCCCTTGCCCTCCGGCATGCGGCCGGAGCTCGTGGCCGCTCTTGCCTCGCGCGGTATCGAGCGTCTGTACACCCACCAGGCAGACGCCTACGAGGCAGTTCGAAGTGGCCGCCATCTCGTGGTGGTCACGCCCACGGCCAGCGGCAAGACTCTTTGCTACAACCTCCCGGTTCTGCAGCGGCTGCTCGAGAACCCCGACCGACGGGCGCTTTACCTGTTTCCCACCAAGGCGCTTGCCCAGGACCAGCTCGCGGAGCTGAGCGCGCTCAAACATGGACTCCCCATCGACGTGCGCGTCGACACCTACGACGGCGACACCGCGCCCGGACGCCGTACGGCGATCCGCGAAGCGGGGCATGTCGTGATGACCAACCCGGACATGCTGCACACGGGCATCCTTCCGCATCACACGCGCTGGCGGCGGCTCTTCTCGACTCTCGAGTTCGTCGTCATCGATGAGCTGCACACCTATCGAGGCCTGTTCGGGAGCCAGGTCGCCAACGTCATCCGCCGGCTGAAACGCATCTGCGCCTTTTACGGGTCGAGTCCCACCTTCATCTGTGCATCGGCGACCATCGCCAACCCGCTGGACCTCGCGAAGAAGCTGCTCGAAGAGGAGAACATCGAGCTCACCCAGCGAAGCGGCGCGCCGCGAGGCGAGCGGCGCCTCATCTTCTACAACCCGCCGCTGATCAGTCGCGAGCTGGGTATCCGCCGGAGCTCGATGCTCGAAGCCCGCCGCATCGCCGCGCCATGGATCCGGTCGGGCGTGCAGAGCATCTTGTTCTGCCGCAGTCGCCTGCAGGTCGAGGTGATGCTCAGCTATTTGCGCCAGGACCTGGCCCCTCGCCTCGACGCCGCCCAGCGTGTGCGTGGGTACCGAGCCGGTTATCTCCCGCTCCATCGGCGCGAGATCGAGGCCGGGCTGCGCGATGGACAGATCACCGCGGTGGTGAGCACGAACGCGCTCGAGCTCGGCATCGACATCGGGAGCCTGCAGACCGCGATCCTGGTCGGCTATCCGGGCACGATCGCGTCGACCTGGCAGCAGCTGGGAAGGGCGGGTCGTCGCTCCGGGTCGGTGGGGGTTTTCGTGGCGTCAAGCTCACCCCTCGACCAGTTCATCGTTCGCCACCCGGAGTATTTCTTGAGCACGGACCCGGAGGAAGGGCTCATCGACCCCGACAACCTGCTCCTGCTGGCCGGCCATCTCCAGGCGGGGCTGTTCGAGCTGCCTTTCGAAGCCGAGGAGCGGCTCGGGCGCACCGATGTGAGCGAGCTGTTGCGGCTTTTCGAGGAGGACGGTTCCGCGACACGATCGGCCGGCCGGTGGTTCTGGAGCCGGCAAGCGTTTCCGGCCGAGGAAGTTCACCTGCGCCGGATCGCCGCCGACAACGTCGTCATCATCGACACGTCGCAGGCACGACCGTCCGTCATTGGCGAGATGGACCAGTTCTCTGCCCCAGTGCTGCTGCACGAGGAGGCGGTCTACCTCCACGAAGGCGCGCAGTTCCACGTCGATCGCCTCAACTGGGACGAAAAGAAGGCTTACGTGCATCCCGTCAACGTCGACTACTACACGGACGCGCTCGCGTCCGTGTCGGTGCAGGTGTTGGACACTTTCGCCGGCCCCGACGGCGATGCGATCGGCCGGAGTCATGGCGAGGTGAAGATCACCTCGCTTGCGAGCATGTTCAAGAAGATCCGGTTTCACACGCACGAGAACATCGGCTCGGGTCCGATCCACCTGCCCGAGCAAACGTTACATACCACCGGCTACTGGATCACCGTGGATGAGGAGCTATGGACAGCGCTTGGCCGCGAAACGCTCGAGGCAGGACTGCAAGGCATGGCTCACTCTCTGCGCCACGTCGCCAGCATCCGCCTGATGTGCGATCCGCGCGACCTGGGCGCCGTCGCGGAGGTGCGCTCCGCCACCACGCGTCTGCCGACCGTGACCGTCTACGAGATCTACCCCGGCGGCGTCGGCTACTCGAAGCGCATGTACGAGCTGCACCACGACCTGCTCGAGCATGCGGCGGCGCTGGTGCGCGATTGCCCCTGTCTCGCCGGATGTCCTTCGTGCGTGGGTCCGCTGCATCTCGTGGAAGGAGCCAAGAGCGCATGCCTGCGATTGCTGTCCGCGACGTCAACGGTCTCCGCGAGCGCCTTGCCCGTCTAGGCGGACTGCCCCGACCCCGTCCACATCACAACTCCACGATCCCGCGCGGGTTCGAGGCGGTGCCAACTCCTTTTGGAGACGCGTGGCTGCGCGAAGACGTCATCCCACTTCCGCCCCTCGATCCACACCCGGGCGCGGTGGCGTACATCGACACCGAGACGACGGGTCTCAGTGGGGGTGTGGGAACGTACGCCTTCGCCGCGGCCGTCGCTCGCCCGATCGACTGTGGCCTGCGGCTGGCCCAGCTGTTCCTGCCTCAGCCCGGGCTGGAAGCCGCATTCCTCCACCGGCTGCACGAGGAGCTCGAGGCTGCGGAGGGGGTCGCGAGCTTCAACGGCAGCTCGTTCGACCTTCCATTGTTGAGGACGCGTTGGGTGATGGCACGGATGCCAGGCATGCTGGCTTCCCCGCCGCACGTCGACCTGCTCACCCTGGTTCGGGCCCTGTACCGCCACCGCCTGGAGAGCTGCACGCTGCGCATGGTGGAGGAACGGTTGCTGGGCTACGAACGCGACGACCCGATCGCAGCTGCTCTGGTGCCTGACGCCTACTTCGACTTTCTGCATCGCGGCTCGAGCTCGATGCTCGATGCAGTCCTTGAGCACAACCGGCTGGACGTCATCAGCCTCGTCCACCTCCACTCGAGACTGCTGTCCAGGCTCAAGGGCGGCGACGCGGCCATGGACGCGTCCGACTGGCTCGCCCTCGGCCGGCACCGCCTCCGCCGCGGCGCCCGCGCGGATGGGTGGCGCGCCCTTCGGAATGCGATGAACTTCCGCGACGGGGAGGCGGCAGCGACCGCCAGCCTCTTCATCGCGCGGAAACTCTCGCGCCGCGGGTCGGTGCCGGGCGCAGACGAGCTGCTGGGCTGGATGGAGCAAGAGGTCACCGAGGACATCAGGCTCCCTTTGGCGCGGGCGCGGCTGCTCGAATGGCGCCGTCGCGACCCGCAGCAGGCGCTCTTGGTGGTCGAGGCCGCCCAGGAGCGGATGCCGCAGGAAGCCCCTTGCCTGGAACGTCGGCGCACGCGCCTCCGCGAAAAGGTAAAGAAAGTATTAACGGCAAGCCTGCTGACGTAGAAGCCGAGCGATCGCCGCGCGCAGCCCGATTGTCGAATGGTGGCGCACGGCAAATCGATCGACAAGGCGCAATCCTGTGACAGATCGATCGTTTAGACCCCTGATGTCTCCAATACGGTTTACACCCGGGCGAAGGCAGCGATACTGTCGCAGCCCGCGGTTGGCCGGCTGCGTTTGACAGCCGAAAGGCGCAAGCGCTCATTTGGTCAGGCCATGACCGAATTCGCGATCGTCGCCCCGATCCTCTTCTTCATGTTGCTCGGAATCTTCGAGAGCGGCCTCCTCCTGTTCGTCGTGGGTACTGCTCGCTGGAGCACCGCCGAAGTCGCGCGTCAGGAGTCGGAGTCAGGGAACGCCGCCAACGCCGACCAGGTGTCGATCACTGTGCTTCGCAATTCCGCCATCGGCACCACAACCCTCGGCAAGGTCAACGAAATCGACATCTACCACATGATCCAGCAGGCCAATGGTTCTTTGACAGTTGACGCCGCGCACTACAACCGCTACGACATCAACGGCAATCCACTCAGCGCCCTCACTTGGCCATCGCCGACACGAAACGTTCGCAATGGCCAGAGCGATTTCCTGGGCATCACGCTGCATTACCAGTACAACTGGAAGACCGGCGTGTTTCTCTCCGGTGCGCCGCTGCAGCTCCAACAGCTGTACGAGATCCGACTGGAGCCGCAGACGTACTGATGGGTCGCATGTCTTTCTCCGCAAACCGGCGAAACATTCAGCTGGCGCAATCGATCATTGAGCTGGCTATAGCCACGCCCGTGTTGATCACGCTTCTCCTGGGGGCCTTCGACGTCGGCGTCATGGTCTCCGACAAGGTCATCGCCGGCGCCGCGTGCCGCCAGGGCGCACGACTGGCCGCCGAGATCGGCGGTCAGAGGACCAACCCGAGTATGAACCAGACTCAGGCCGATGCCGTCGTCGTTAGAAACGTCCTCGCTGTCGCCCAGGCCATGAACTACTCGACCATCAAGTACGTGTACATCTACTCGCCGCAGCAGCCGGACGGGGATCTGCACCCGGGAGATCTGGTCGACCAGTTCGACGCCAACGGGAACCCCGCCGGACCCCAGACCTTCCTGTTTAGCGGACGCAACCAGGTTCCACCCAACGAGACGATGATCGGGGTGCGTATCGAATGGCAGTACAACCCGCCAACAGGATTCTCCAGCTTCGTCGTGCAGTTGAGCGAACACGCCATGTTCCTTGCTTCTCCGGTGCTGCCATGAGCAGGTCTCAGTTCCTGAGCGTGCGCTCGCAGGTCGGCCAGGCCGTGGTCCTCATTGCGCTCATGCTCATGGTGATCTTCGGCGCGGTCGGGCTCGCGGTCGACGGAGGCATCGCGTATTACTACAATGCCTCCGCCGAGAGGGCCGCCGCCTCGGCCGCATTATCGGGTGTCATCTTCATGCCGGCGCAGTTCTTGCCCGGCAGCGACATTCCCGCCGGCAGCGGCAACGACGCCACTGACCGAGCGTGGGCGGCGGCCGCCCGCAACGGGTTCGACAAGAACGCCGTCCCCAACCCCAACAACATCACCGTCAGCGTGAATGCAGTTCCGGGGTTCGACAACAAGCTGTCGGTCACGGTGACACGAACGGTGCAGACGTTCTTCATGCAGGTTTTCGGAATCTCCACGATCAACATCTCGCGGACTGCGATCGCCACGTATCTGCCGCCCTTGAAGCTCGGACAGCCCGGCGGGCAGGTCGGCTCAACTGTCTCGGAGCTCGGGTGGGCCGGCTACTACTACATGCGCACCGAAGGCTGGAATACCAACCGCGGAGAGGGCGACGCGTACACGCCGCACCCGACGGGCTGCGGAGTCGCCTGCCCCGGATCGCCCCCCTACGATGTGCACCAGATCAGCGCCAGTGCCGGCACCGACTTGGCCGACCCGACCCTGCCGTGGCATGGTGGCTACAACTTCATGATCACGGTGCCGCCAGGCTCGCAGGCTCGGGTCCAGGTCTACAACGCCGCGTTCTCGCCCGACAGCAGCGTGGGTGGACCCAACTTCTGTGAGAACTGGAACACCGCCATCGGCGCTTACCCTGGACCCCATCCCTGCGCGAACAAAGCACAGAGCACGAACTACTACATGCACGAGGACGACTGCTGCAACTGGGGCAACACCAACGTGCCCACATACGCGGCGATGAAGTACACGATCTTCAACGCGCCGAGCGTTTTCATCAGGAGCACCGACACCCCAATTAGCCAGATGCTGGTCAAGCCGATCGATGCCGCTTGCTGGGGAGGTCCCAACGCACTCGGTGACAGCGCCATATGCCCGAGCGGCGGCACCTACCCGTACGTGAGCGCCGCCTACAAGGACATGAACAACGCAACGAAGGCCGTCCAGCAGAAGTACAACGCGCTCACCGGGGCGCCGACCAACATGCTCGCGTACCACTCGTGGATGGACGTCGGCAGCTACATTCCCGACAACACCTGCGTGGGCCCTTGCGGCGCCAGCTACGAAGCCGAGTCCTCGATCATCTCCTACGTCAGGGGCCCGCTCGCGGGGCCGCTTGGGCCAGGCACCTACCGGCTCCGCATCGACACGCTCGAAGCCGACGGCAGCAACCCCTGCAACGCCAACGGCACTTTCTGCGGCGGCGCCGCCCAAGCGCACAAGGGCTTTGCGGTCAGGGTGACGGACGCGGGCGGTGTCAACCTGTGCGGAACCTGCACAGCATCAGCGCTCGACGACATGGCGATCTTCACTCCGATCAACGCGAACAACACCAGCTTTCCCCTGCCGATCTTCCAGCTGCCGCCGGACTACGCCGGACAGACCGTCAGCGTCGACATCTTCGACGCCGGCGACATGGGCGGCACCGGTAGCATCTACCTCGGCTTCCAGGATCCGACCACCGGCGCCCTGCTCGTCGAGCCAGCCGGTGCTCCGCCGGCTATCGTCTACGACCTTGGCCCGCAGCGCAGCAACTATCCTGCGGCGGCGGCTGTGATCGGCCAGTACTCATTCCCGAATCCGGTCGAGCAGGTCGTGAACGCGGGCGGCAACCCGGTCGGCGACAACAAGTGGTACCACTTCGACATCCCAATCCCCAGCACGTACAACCCTGGCAACAACCCGAACAACTGGTGGTGGAAGCTTGTGTACCGGACCACGACCAACGTGACATCCAAAGACACGATCACCATCACGCTGAACCTCAGGGGCAACCCCGCGCATCTTCTGCAGAGCTAGGGCCCACGCCATAGACTTGCCGGCGATGAGGATATGGCTGTGCCTGGTGGCAGCCGTGTTGATCATCGGGTGCAACGGGCCAGGTACCGCCAGCGCCAGTCCGACTCCGGCTCGAAGCCCATCCCCTTCGCCGATCCCATCGCCCAAGCCCTCGCCGAGGCCGTCACCCACGCCCATCCCAGAACCCACACCAATGGTTTTCATCCAGTTCACCCAGTCCGACTATGGGGCGATAGGGATCTTCACCCAGCCCAGTGCGGTGTGCAGCGCGAGTGGCGTCCGACCTGACGGCTCGGCGATCGGCGGAATTCAGAACCCGCAGACTGCCAATGCACAGGGGGCGGCGTCGTGGCTCTATCCGCAAACAGCCACGGCCACCGGCACCGGATCACACGCAGTCTCCTGCTCATGGAACGGCCAGAGCACCAGCACCTCGGCGCCGTTCGACGTCGGCACCTAGTGCCGCGCGCTGCTCTGGGTCTTGCGGCCTCTCGGCAGAGGCTTCAGCCTGGTAACCCAAACCTGAAAATCGCCCTGGCGTAAGGTCTGCCGAACGCCGTTGATTACGAAGTGCACGGAAACCAGGGCTGAATCGTTATTCAGTTAATGTGTCGCACCTGGCAGTCCGATCGGGTTCAATTTCACTGTGCCTCAGAAAGGTAAGGTCCGTCGGGGCCAGCGACAGCGCGGCCAGTCGCTGGTGGAGTTCGCCATCTCCTCGATCGTCCTGCTGCTTTTGTTGATGGGACTGCTCGATCTGTCGCGCGCGTTCTACTTCGCGGTGAACCTCCAAGGCGCGGCTCGCGAAGGCGCTCGTCACGGCGCGTGGTTCAACACCGCAGCCCGAGCCAACCTTTTCCTGGATGACGCGGACGTGATGGATGCGGTCAAGTCGTCGCTTGGAGGAGCGGGCATCACGCCGGCCAATATCAACTTTGTACCCAGCGGCAACTGCCTGGTGTCGGCCGATGGCACCGGTTTGAACAACAAGCCGTACCCCACATCAGCGTTTCCGGCGACGCCACAGGCAGTGAACGTCTACATCTGTTACACACAGCCGAGCGGCGGCGCGAAGACGGGTACGATGCCGAGCCATCCCAGCGACAACTCGTGGCGCCTTGGCGACATCAACGTCTCGCTGCTGATGAACTTCCAGCTCATCACGCCGATGATCCAGAGCCTGTTCGGTAACGGCATCAACCTGGCGTACAACGAGCATTTCACCATCCAGGGCAAGCCATGAGAACCAGGCTGAATCGTGTTTCTGGGCGCGCCAAACGGTCCATGGAATGGTTCAAGGAATGGACCCGCAGCGAGCGGTCACAGGGCATGACCGAGTTCGCGCTGATCGCCCCGGTGATCCTGCTGCTGACCTTCGGGATCATCGATTTCGGACGTGGGCTCTACTTCTACATCACGCTGCAGCAGGCGGCCAACGAGGGCGCGCGCGTTGCGGTTCGCGCCTCCGACTTCATCGATGCGAACGGCGTCGGTTGCGTGGCGCCGGCTTACGTGCATTGCTGGCCAACTGACGCTGACGTCGCCTCAGCCGTGCAGGCGAAGGCTGTCACCGAAGTCCTGGCCAACCCTTGCCCCAACGGCCCGCTTCCCAACGGTGGCAACCCCCAAGGCTCCCCGCAGCTGCCGCCGTCTAACACCGGCTGGATATTCATCACCGACCCCAGCCCGGCGGGTGACGGGAATGGTCTCAATGTTGTCGGGGCTGACCCCAAGACCTACCCCGTCGCAAACGGCCCCCGCGGGGGCCTGGGCACGACTCCTGCAGGCGGACCCGGCTGTCTAGGCATCAAGCCCGCAGTGGGCAACGAGCCGATCCAGGTGACGCTCTGGTTCAACTTCCAGCCTCTCACTCCCTTAATCCAGCAAGTTGTCGGCAACCGGATCGTCATCACTGCTTATGCGGTTTATCGCGCCGAGTACAGCAACTAAGTCGCCGCAGCGACGGCTGCAGGAGGGCCAGGCCATTGTCCTGATCGCCCTCATGCTGCTGGTCCTGTTCGCTATGCTTGGCCTGGCCATCGACTCCGGGCGCGCGTACGTCGACCGCCGCGACCTGCAAGCCGCAGTCGACGCGGCAGCCCTTGCAGCCGGCGACTGGTTTGAGAACTACGGCGACCTCGCCGGCTCAACGATTCCACAATCGGTGCAGGTCTACCAGAGCGACCTCCGCCTATATTCCGGTTGGATCTCGAACAGCCACTTTTACGCCCTGGTCGGAGTGAACGCGAACCTCCCGCAAGACACATATACCTATACGTACGCAGAAAACTACACGCTGACCATCGTGGCCACGAACACCCAGTTCAACGGCTACCAGTTCGTGTTCACGGTCGTGCACCAGCTGCCGCTGGCGTTCATGCAGATATTCGGGGGCCCGACCACGGTGACGATCACCGCCACGGCCACCTCAATCGTCGGCAACCAGCGTCAGACGCCGGCGCTCCTGACTCTGAGCACGGGCCTCTGTGCGACCCACCTCCAGGGATCTGGCAGCCTAACCGTCCTCGGAGACACCTACACGAACGGCACCGCATGTGTGGACAGCAACCTGCACGAGGCGGGGAACTGCTACGGGGCAGCCGGCTCCAACTGCAATGCAGCCGCGTACTACTGCTACAACTCGAGCCCCGGCTTCGTGCCATACGACCCGGCCCTCTACGGAGGCTCGTGCCTTTCCGGTGACACGATAGGCCAGCCGGTGGTGCCCGCCCCATCCCTGCCCGACCCAGGCTATACGGCCCCCTCCCAGACTTCCTACCTGGGAGCCGGGCTCCAGCTGGACCGCGGCTCGTATATCGAGATGACCCCGGGCCAGTACGGCAGCTTCCACCCGACGGGCGGATCCGGCTGCTACTTCCTCGACGCCGGCGTCTACACCTGGACGAGCGGCTACCAATCCGACGGCGGCCTCGTGTCCAACGAATTGAAGGCCCCTGAAGAGGAGCGGTGGAACGCGCCGGGGACGACCGCGAGGGCCGTCTCCCCGTTCTACGCCGCCAACGGCTGCGACGGTTACTTCAACCTGTCAGTCGTCCCTGTCGTGGCGGGTAACGGGATGAAGCACCAGGGCGGCGGCGGCAACTGGGGCGTCGAGCTGACGTCGGTCCGCTACGATCGGTTCAGCGACGCGTCGATCTTGCCGGACCCGTGCCTGGCGCCCGGGCCGGGGTGCCGGCGCGAGAGCGCGCCGTCCGGCTGCGCGGAGGTGAGCACCCTCGACGGGAACAACAACGGTATCAACGTCAACATCACCAGGAACTCACCTGGGGCTCAGTACTACCTCGTCTACATCAACCCCAACGGCTGCCTCCCGTACGCAGGCGGAAGCCAAAACGACTTCTCCTTCGTCGGCCGCTACCTGGCTCCCGGTTGGGTAGACGCGGGCACCCCGCCGGCTGTCGCCGTCGGCGCCCCGTGGACCGGGACGCTCGTGAACGGTGCGCCGGGCGGATGGCAATGCCCAGCTCCTTTTGGGGCCACGGTCACGATCTGTAACATCACATACACCAACGTCATCGGGACGACGCGCTGCTTCGCGCAGTCGCGCATCAAAGGGTGCCAACCTCCGGACGACGAGACGAAGCCCCAGTGCTTCGCCAGCTGCCCGCCCGCCGCATCCGTGCCCCAGGACAACGCTGCGATGTCACTCCAGTACCCGCCGCTCTATACGGGTGGCGACGTGGCCAACGAGAACTACTGCCAGATCTCGCCCAACCCGGGGCAAGCGAGCGCGCCATGCGCCACGGCCAAGATCACGCCCGGAGCTGTGCAGTTCTACTTCCCCGCCGGCTCGTGCCTGACACAGAACGGCGGAGGCTACACGCACGTGTTCAGCGGAGAGCAGTACAACTGGATCGTCATCTTCCAGGCGCCCGGCAACGTGTGCTTGAACAAGTTGAACGGTAACGCGCTGACCCAGTACATCGGTACCATCTACTCGCCGTCGGCCAGCTGGGACATCCTCGGCTCAGACATCTCCCCGCTCGCGGGCCAGGTCATCTGCTACAGCGCGACCGTTACCGGCAGCGGCAACGCCGGCATCGACTTCAACCCCAACTACGCTCCCGCTCCGCCGGCCGCCCGGCTGATCAACTGATCCCGGGGCCCGACTCCCGCCTACACTCGCCTCGGCTCAGGCCGCCGGCCCCCCGGCGCAGGGCGAACCTCGTAGCCCAACCCGCGCAGCGCCTCGTCGATCCATTCCAGGGCCATCTCCCTGGTGTTCGGCCACACCTCGGGCGACGCGCCGGACTCGCCCGTGTCGATGATGACTCGCCCTGCAACGCGGAGGAGCCGCCTCACCAGCGGCGCCGCCTCGGGCACGCTGAGCTCGAGATCATCGAGCGCGCGCGACAGCATGAAGCAGGCGACATTGAACGTCTGAGCGTCGATCGGCTCGGCATTGGCGAGCCTTTCCGCCAGCCCGGCCCTCAAATCGGAGGGGTCCATGCGGGGCTTATGATTCCAGAACAGACATGGATCTCACCGAACCTGTATTGCTCACGCCCGAGGGGCTCGAGAAGCTGAAGCGCGACCTGGAGGTCGCACTGCAGCGGCGGGCCGAGGCCGGCGAGCGCCTGAAGGAGGCCTTCCAGCCGGGCGACATCGAGGACAACCCCGAATACGAGCAAGCCAAGGAGGAAGTCGGCCTTCTCGACAGCCGGATCTACGAGCTCCAGGAGATGATCGGACGCGCCCAGATCATCAAGGAGTCACATTCGAGCGTCGCCGGTCCGGGCTCGACGATCGACGTCGTCGACTCCGACGGCCACGCAGAGACCTACCACCTGGTCGGTGCGGTCGAAAGCGATCCATCGGCCGGCCGCATCTCGATCGATTCGCCCGTGGGTCGCGCGCTGGTGGGTAGGAAGAAAGGCGATCGGATCACGGTCAGCGTCCCTTCGGGCACGCTTACGCTTTCCATCAAGGCGGTCAAGTAGACAACTCTATGGCCGTCGGGACGTCAGTCTCGACTGACGATGTGAACCCGGATGCGATCGCCGATCGAACCACGGTGGGTGTCTTCTTCCGGCAGGCGGCGCGGTTCGGTGATCGCGGGCTCGTCCATTACCGGGTGGCCGATTCGACATGGAAGGTAGCCACGTGGGCGGACATGAAGCGCTGCGTGCTGGCGGTCGCGTCGGCATTGGTGGACGCCGGCATCAAGCCCGGCGACACGGTCGTCCTGATGTCCGAGAACCGCGTGGAGTGGCTCTACTGCGACTTGGCGATCCAGTCGGTGGGGGCGATGACGGTGCCCATCTATCCGAGCAGCCCGCCACCGCTTGCCCAGAAGATTGCATCTGACAGCGGCGCCGTGTTCGCAATCGCGTCTGGGGAGCAGATGGCCGGCAAGCTCGGCACAAGCGGAGCTCTTCAGCGCATCGCGCGGATGGATGGGGAGGTCGCGCAGTGGGTGACGCAGCAACCGAATCGCCTCCGCGAAGTGGTCGCGCAGCTCGAGAAGATCCAGCCCGATGACGTTTGCACCATCGTCTACACGTCGGGCACGACTGGCGAGCCGAAAGGCGCCGAGCTCGCGCACCGCAACCTTGTCGACATCTCCCGCGCCATCCTCAAGGTGTTCCCGCTGACGACCGAGGACTCGACGCTCTCGTTCCTTCCCTACTCACACGTGTTCGAGCGCATCAACGGCGTCTTCATCGGTCTGCTCTTCGGCGGCCAAACGTGGATCTCGCGCGGAGTCGAACACCTGGTCGAAGAGCTGGGAGAGGTCAAGCCGACCGTGATGAACTCGGTGCCCCGCGTGTACGAGAAGATGCACGCCGGCGTCATGGCGCGCGTCCGTGAGGCGCCGGCCGTGCGCCGTGCCCTCTTCAATTGGGCGATCGGCGTGGGAACGCGATTCGCGCATGAGCCTCATCCAGGTCCGCTGCTCAGCTGGCAACACCGCCTCGCAGACCGCCTGGTGCTCGCGCCTCTACGCTTGCGCCTGACTGGAGGCCGTCTGCGCTTTTTCATCAGCGGCGGCGCAGCGCTCGCCCGAGAGATCGAGGAGTTCTTCTGGGCCATTGGGGTCCCGATCCTCAACGGGTGGGGCATGACTGAAGTCTCGTCCGGCGCCTGCTCCAACACGCTCGCGGAGCACCGTTTCCTCACGGTGGGCAAACCATTCCCGGGCGTCCAGCTCAAAATCGCCGAGGACGGGGAGATCCTGATCAACAGCCCTGGCAACCTGCTTGGATACCACAACCAACCGGAGGCCACCGCCGAGATCCTTCGGGACGGCTGGATCTACTCGGGCGACATAGGCGAGATCGACCCCGATGGCTTCCTCAAGATCACCGACCGCAAGAAATCGCTGTTCAAGACCGCCGTCGGCAAGTACGTGGCGCCGCAGCCGCTGGAGTTCGAGCTCATGCGCGACCACCTGGTCGAGCGGGCAGTTGTGATTGGCGAGGGAAAGCCATACGTGACCGCCCTGGTGGTTCCCGATTGGGACGCCGCGCTCAAGGAGGGCCTGGACGAGGCGGCGCTCAGGGCCCACATCCAGAAGGTCATCGACCAGGTCAATGCCGGCCGCGGCAACTGGGAGGCGATTCAGTACTTCACCCTGCTGCCCCAGGACTTCTCGGAAGCGAAAGGCGAGCTCTCGCTCAAGCTGGACGTCAAGCGGAAGGTCGTGCAGGACCACTACGAGCCGCAGATCGAGGCCATGTACACAAGGCAGAGGAAGCCCGCGTAACCTGAACGCATGGCCGGCCCGGCGGACATGTCCGAACTCCATGCGGCGCTCGATCGCTTGCGACCGCAGCTGTGCCACTGCGGCCTCAAAGGGGAGTGTCTGGGCTGCAAGGGAATCGAGATGGTCCGCGTCCAGGCCGAGGCGGTGGTCGCGGCCGCCAGCCAGCCGATCCTGATCCAGGTCGCCCAGGAAGCATCGATGAAGGACATGGCCACTCGCTTCGAAGCGATGTCAGAGCGCCTGCTGTCCGACCCGGAGATCCGCCGCTCGGCTGAAGAGATGCAGCAGCGGCTGATGTCCGATCCAGAGACTCGTCAGCTGCTCGAAGAGCTCATGCGCCGGCTCGGCACTCCACCTGAGGAACGCTAGGGGGCGTGGATGCGATCGGCCCGACCTGTTCGGGCTTGTTTCCCCGCTCCTCTATCTGGCCTTCATCGGTGTCGTAGTCGTGGTCATCGTCCCCGTCGTGCAGGCGATCCAGCGGATCGCGGCAGCAATGGAGCGGATCGCCTCGCCGCTGGAGAAGCGACCCTCGACCTAGGACTCTAGACTCACCCCCATGGAGTTCCCTCCACGAGCCGGCTGGACGGGAAGGCAGGCCGTCGAGCTCTACGTGCGCACTTACACGACCATGCTGCAGAGCTCTGGGGACATCAAAATCGACTCACTCGTGCACGCACATCTCGCCATGGGTTCCGTGTTGCACCCACTCGCCGCCGAGCCCCAGGTCGACATGGGCGCGCTCCTCTACGCCGTCCGGCGACTGCCCAATGCCATCGTCCGCTGCCGGCGGGTCGTCATGGGCCAGAGCCCTCAGGGTTTCCGAGCGGTATTCGGCGCTGACATCCTGAGCTGGCAGGCTGTCAAGGCGCCGGCCCGGCGACGCAAGTGGTATCACAAGAGCGACACGCTCGCCGTCCTCATCGCATCGCCTTCGGACATCGATGACCTGGTGCCCATCCTGGTCGCCTACCAGATCGAATGGAACAAGCTGCACCGCCTGCTGCAGGACGTCCCTCTCAACGATGCCGACGCAAGAGCGGCCGCGGGAGCCAGCGAAGAGGACTGGCAGCGCCTTCGCGACGCGTGGGGCGATGAATTCGACGCGACCCTCGCGAACATCAAGCGCGAGGAGTGCCGGATCGTCCTGCGGCTGATCGGCGGCAGCCACCTCGGCTATGCGCGAAATGCCAGCCGGTGGTGGCAGCCCATCGAGGACGCCATGGACGAGATGGGCATGCGCGAGGCGCCCATCTACTTCGTGTCGTCAAACACCCACAGCCTGGTCAACGTCTTCACCGGGGTCGCTCGTCAGTTCGAAAAAGACATCCTCGATTTCGTTCGCACCAACGATCCGGAGCTGGATGAGGAGCGGCGCAAGCTCGAGGCCGGCCACAGCCGAGCCTCGCGCTACAACTGGCTCTACTACGGGGCGCGCGAGCTCTTCGACTTCCATCCGGATCGCAACCGCCTCCGCACCCTCCGCGCAGAGATGGAAACCGCGAACGGCATCCGCCACATACCGGCGCGAGGGACGGGCGTCGACTCGGCGACGCAGGTGTTCAAGATCTCGCAGCTCGACCCGGCGGCGATCGACCCTCGTGTGGGGGCGGTGGACGAGACGAAGTTGCGCGCATCCAGCGCGTGCATCGTCAATGTCGACTATCCACTCGGTCTCGCCGCCTACCACATTCTCCGTCAGGTCGCCGAGCACAGCGCGTGGGTCGCAGGCGTCTACGTCCTGGGCAAGGCGGCCACGCTAAACGCGGAAATCGGCGACGTGATGATCCCCAACGCCGTGTACAACGAGCATTCCGGGAACACGTACTGGCTCGACAACTGCATCGCGGCTGCCGACGTCCAGCCCAACCTCGTTTATGGCTCGGCGCTGGACAACCAGCGTGCGGTGGCCGTGCGCGGCACCTTCCTGCAGAACCGCGACTACCTCGACATGTACTACCAGGGCCGCTACACGGTCGTGGAGATGGAGGCGGGCCCCTACCTCGATGCGTGCTACGAGGTCACCCAGCCCGACCGCTATCCGCTCGGCGAAAGCGTGAACATGGCCAAGCTTGGATTCGACCTCGGAATCGTCTTCTACGCTTCCGATACCCCGTATACGCAAGCGCGCACGCTGGGCGCGCGGGGCCTCAGGTACCGAGGCATGGACTCGACTTACGCTGCGGCTATCGCTCTCGCGCGGAGGATCCTCCAGCGGGAGGAGGCGGTGCCGGCGCGCCCGATGAACTGACGAGGACCAGGTGTTCGTGCGGGTGGTTGTGCTCGCCGGCCCCGTGATGGATCTCGCCGCAAGGGTGGCAGCTCTCGACCTGGATCGTCGTGTGCCCGATCGCGAAGCGCCCGCACAGCCTGCTCTCCAGGTCGCGCACGACGTGCTCGGCATCGCCGAGCGGGCACTCCTCGAGGACGACATGGACGCTGAGCGCCGTCTCCTCTGACGACAGCGCCCACACGTGTAGGTCGTGCATGCCGGTCACGTGCTTCGTAGCGGTGATCTCGCTCGTCACATCTGGGAGGTTGATGTCAGTGGGGGTGCCCTCGAGAAGCAGGTTCACTGTCTCGCGAACGATGCGCCACGCCCCGTAGGCGATAAGGGCGGCGATGCCCAGGGAAAGGATCGGGTCGATGTACAGCCAGCCGGTGATCAGGATGATCGCGCCGGCCACGACCACGCCCGCCGAGGCTCCGATGTCACTCGTCACATGGAGGAGCGCAGCGCGCAGGTTCAGGTTCTTGCCGTGCCCGCGCAAACCGAGCACCACGTACGCGTTGATGGCGATGGCGAGGACCGCTGCGACGATCACCACGACGCCCTGGACGGGCTCGGGGTGGGTCAGCCGGCGCACCGCCTCGACGGCGATCGCGATGACGATAACGATCAGCGTTACCGCATTGACGAGCGCGGCGAGGATGCTGACCCGCTGGTAGCCATAGCTGCGGCGGCGGTCGGCGGGTCGCTTGGCCTGCTCGACGGCGAACCATGCCAGGCCCAGGGCGAACACGTCGGTGAGGACGTGCCCGGCGTCCGAAAGGACCGCCAGGGAGTGTGAGAGCAGCCCGCCGGCCAGCTCGACCGCCAGGATGACGCAGGTGAGCGCCAGCGCTTTCCTGAGCGTGGCGCCCTGGTCGGTCACCCGGTCCATGAACTCATCGTACCCATGTCTAAACGGAGCCGAAACCGGTTTATCGCCACCAGTCCTCGCCACGCTCCAGGTACGCCAGGAGCATCCCGTGGCGGAGCCCTTCGTGGCTGATCTGGAGCACCGCCAGGCCATACCAGTCGAGGAAGAGGAGGAGGACCTCGACCCCTGAGCGCATCGCCTTGACCCGGGTCGGGGGCAGGCCGACCTTCCTCGCCACATGCGCTGCCCGGCCGGCGTCGAGGCGGCTTTCGCAGGCGAGAAGATCAGCCGTCGTCAGGACGCTGGGCGGGTTGCGCCGTGCCAGCACGAAAGGCAAGTTGGAAGCGGTGCCGCCAGTGGCCACGAAGCGTTCGACATCGCCGTCGGGAGCATGGACGAGCTCGCGCAGCGCAGCCTTTCGCATCCTCGCACGCTCCTCGGGCCGCGGCGGGTCCGACAGGTAGGTGCTGGCCAGGACGCCCGATCCGATCAGCAGCGTTGCCGAGCGAAGCATGTCGCGTCCTCGCGCGATCACGACCTCTGTCGAGGCGCCGCCGAGGTCGACCATCAGCCATTCACGACGGGCCGCGTGGCGGCTGGCGGCGCCCAAGAAGCTCAGCTCCGCCTCTCGATGCGCCGAGATGATGTGCACCGGGACGCCGATCGCCTCGCCTGCCTTCTGCGCGAATTCCGCCCCATCCGAAGCCTGGCGAACGGCCTGCGTCGCCGCTGCGACGAGCTTGTCGTAGCCATGCTTCTGAGCCTTCGCCATGACCGTACGCAAAGCACGGATCGCGATGCGACCCTTGGTGCCGATCGCCCCTGTGCGGGCGACGCGGCCGCCCAGCTCGGGCATCTCGACATAGTGGGCGACGTCTACGAGCTTGTTGCGGACGACGTCGGCGACGAGCACGTGAACCGTGTTGCTCCCGATGTCGACCGCCGCTAACCGCATGCTGGACCCACTCTAGAATCTCAAGCGGTGGCCGAGAACACGGAACATGGGCGACGCGGGCGCCCCCACCCGTCAGCGCCGTCTGCTGGGGCCCTCGCGCCGAAGGCGCGGGAGGCGGCCTCCCCGCGGAGCGGGGAGGCCGGAGTTCGTATGGAACGCGACTCAATGGGCGAGGTGGAAGTGCCGGCGGATGCGTACTACGGGGCCTCGACCCAGCGCGCGGTCCTCAATTTCCCCATCTCCGGCCAACCCTTCCCGCGCCGTTTCATTCGCGCGCTCGGGTTGGTCAAGAAGGCGGCTGCCCAGACCAACGGCGAGCTGGGACTGCTTTCGCAGCGGCGCATGCGCGCGATCACGAGGGCAGCCCAGGAGGTCATCGACGGCAAGCTCGACGACCAGTTTCCGATCGACATCTACCAGACGGGTTCGGGAACGTCGACCAACACCAACGCCAACGAGGTCATTGCCAACCGCGCGACCGAGATCCTCGGCGGCAAGCGTGGGACGAAGCTCGTGCATCCCAACGACCACGTCAACCTTTGCCAGTCCTCTAACGACGTCATCCCGACAGCGATCCAGGTCTCATGGGCGGTTGCGATCGCCGATGAGCTGATCCCCGCGCTACAGCAGCTACACAAAGCCCTGGAGGCGAAGAGCACGGAGTTCTGGCCGGTGATCAAGACTGGCCGCACGCACTTGATGGACGCGACGCCCATCCGGATGGGCCAAGAGTTCAAAGGTTATGCCGGTCAGGTCGAGGAGTCGATGCGCCGAGCGCGGACGGCGGTCGACGAGCTGACGAGCGTGCCCCTGGGCGGGACGGCTGTCGGCACCGGTCTCAACTCGCATCCGAGGTATGCGCGGCTGACGTGCGCTCGCCTGGCCAAGGCGACCGGGGTCGCCATTCACGAGACCCGCAACCACTTTCACGCGCAGGCGACGCTCGACGTCCCTGTTGCAGCGCACAGCGCGCTGCGGAACATCGCCGTAAGCCTCTGGAAAATCGGCTCCGACATCCGGCTCATGGGCACCGGACCGGTCGCGGGGCTCGGTGAGCTGCGTCTACCTGAAACGCAGCCGGGTTCCAGCATCATGCCTGGCAAGGTGAACCCGGTCATCGTCGAGTCGATGACGATGGCGATCGCGCGCGTTCTTGGCAACGACACGACGATCACGTTGTGCGGCCGGTCCGGCAGCCTGTTCGAGCTCAACGTGATGATGCCCGTCGCAGGAGTTGCCGGCCTCGAATCGATCACGCTCCTGGCGGCCTCTGCGCGCAACTTCCGCGAGCGCTGCATCGAAGGCTTGCAGGCGACAGACCGCGGCCCCGCGCTCGTCGAGCGCAGCCCGATGCTCGCGACCGCGCTCAACCCTGTGATCGGCTA
>WNEZ01000028.1_pt1 | contig 130827 bp, 129 predicted proteins | sample 5400521 | NCBI WGS metagenome assembly WNEZ01 (sample SAMN13153339, study PRJNA577476) | soil metagenome | isolation source: 120 cm saprolite under Douglas fir tree site 2 hole 1 replicate 1 | place: USA:California | collected 2015-04-18
CCCGCGACGTGGTGGACGAGAACACCGGCGAGGTCCTGCTGGAGTGCAACGAGGAGGTCACCGAGGAGAAGGTCGAGCAGCTGCGCGAGCGCGGCATCGACCAGTTCCAGGTGCTCTTCATCGACAACCTGAACGTCGGCCCGTTCCTGCGCGACACCCTGATGGCCGACAAGATCGCCTCGCCGGAAGAGGCGATCATGGAGATCTACCGCCGCCTGCGCCCGGGCGACCCGCCCACGCTGGAGACGGCGACCAACCTGTTCGTCAACCTGTTCTTCAACCCCGAGCGCTACGACCTTTCCAAGGTCGGCCGGCTCAAGCTGAACTACAAGTTCGGCATCGACGAGCCGCTCGAGCAGGCCGTCCTCACCAAGAAGGACATCCTGGAGGTCGTCCGGTACCTGATCGATCTGAAGAACGGGAAGGGCCAGATCGACGACATCGACCACCTGGGCAACCGCCGCGTCCGGGCGGTGGGCGAGCTCCTGGAGAACCAGTACCGCATCGGCCTGGTCCGCATGGAGCGCGCCATCAAGGAGCGGATGAGCCTGCAGGAGATCGAAACGCTCATGCCGCACGACCTGATCAACGCCAAGCCGGTGACGGCGGTGATCAAGGAGTTCTTCGGGTCCAGCCAGCTCTCGCAGTTCATGGACCAGACGAACCCGCTCTCCGAGGTCACCCACAAGCGCCGCCTGTCGGCGCTGGGACCGGGCGGCCTCACCCGCGAGCGGGCCGGGTTCGAGGTGCGCGACGTGCACCCCACCCACTACGGCCGCATCTGCCCGATCGAGACGCCGGAAGGCCCGAACATCGGCCTCATCGCCAGCCTCTCCACCTTCGCCCGGGTGAACGAGTACGGGTTCGTGGAGACGCCGTACCGGCAGGTGGTCGAGGGCCGGGTGACGGACGAGGTGAAGTTCTACTCGGCGCTGGAGGAGGAGAAGCACGTCATCGCGCAGGCGAACGCGGCCTTCGACAAGAAGGGACACTTCACGACCCCCCTGGTCTCCTGCCGCAAGGCGGGCGAGTTCCCCCAGGCGCGGCCCGAGGACATCTCGCTGATGGACGTGTCGCCCAACCAGCTCGTCTCGGTGGCGGCCTCGCTGATCCCGTTCCTGGAGAACGACGACGCCAACCGCGCGCTGATGGGCTCCAACATGCAGCGCCAGGCCGTGCCGCTCCTGCGCACGGCGGCGCCGCTGGTGGGCACCGGCATCGAGGCGACCGTGGCGCGGGACTCGGGCGTGTGCGTGGTGGCCCGGCGCGACGGCACGGTGGACCAGGTGGACGCAGCCCGCATCGTGGTGCGCGCCGACGTGAAGGAGAGCTCGCACGACGTGGCGAGCGAGGTCGACATCTACAACCTGATCAAGTACCAGCGCTCGAACCAGAACACCTGCATCAACCAGAAGCCGATCGTGAAGCAGGGCGACCGGGTGCGGAAGGGCGACGTCATCGCCGACGGCCCGGCCACCGAGACCGGAGAGCTGGCCCTGGGACAGAACGTGGTGGTCGCGTTCATGCCCTGGCAGGGCTACAACTTCGAGGACTCGATCCTGATCAGCGAGCGGATCGTCAAGGAGGACGTGTTCACCTCCATCCACATCGAGGAGTTCGAATGCATCGCGCGCGACACCAAGCTGGGCAAGGAAGAGATCACGCGCGACATCCCGAACGTGGGTGAGGAGGCGCTCAAGGACCTGGACGACTCGGGCATCATCCGCATCGGGGCGGAGGTGCAGCCCGGCTCCATCCTGGTGGGCAAGATCACCCCCAAGGGCGAGACGCAGCTGTCTCCCGAGGAGAAGCTGCTCCGCGCCATCTTCGGGGAGAAGGCCGGCGACGTGCGCGACAGCTCGCTGCGGGTCCCGCCCGGCGTGCAGGGCACGGTGATCAACGCCAAGGTCTTCAGCCGCAAGGGCGTCGACAAGGACGAGCGCGCCAAGGACATCGAGAACCAGGAGGAGGCGAAGCTCCTCAAGGACCAGAACGACGAGATCAAGATCCTCAAGGACTCGGCCTACAAGCGGATCAAGCGGCTCCTGCACGGAAAGGAGACCAGCGCCAAGCTGGTCGACGACAAGGGCCACGTGCTCCTGAACAAGGGCCAGGAGGTGACCGACACGCTGCTCGACGAGATCCCGGAGAAGTACTGGCCGGAGATCGCCGTCGGCGGCGCGGAGGAGAAGGTCGCCAAGATCCTGGAGAACTTCAACGAGCAGAAGGAGCTGGTGAAGCTCGTCTTCGGCGAGAAGATCTCGCGGCTCAAGAAGGGCGACGAGCTGCCGCCGGGCGTCATCAAGATGGTGAAGGTGTACGTGGCCATCAAGCGCAAGCTGGCGGTGGGGGACAAGATGGCCGGCCGGCACGGAAACAAGGGCGTCGTCTCGCGCATCATGAGCGAGGAGGACATGCCGTATCTGGAGTCCGGGCGGGGGGTGGACATCGTGCTGAACCCGTTGGGCGTGCCGTCGCGCATGAACATCGGGCAGATCCTCGAGACGCACCTGGGCTGGGCCGCGCGCGGCCTGGGCGAGCAGATCCAGGCGATGATCGACGAGAAGTGGTCGCCGGACGCGATCCGCAAGGACCTGAAGAAGGTGTACGACTCGAAGGAGATGCAGGACCTGCTCGACGGCCTGCCGGACAAGGAGCTCTTGAAGCTGGCCCAGAAGCTGGTGCGCGGCGTGCACTTCGCCTCGCCCGTCTTCGACGGCGCCCGCGAGACCGAGATCCTGGCCCAGCTCGACCACGCCAACCTGCCCCGATCGGGCCAGATGATCCTGTTCGACGGGCGCACCGGCGAGGCGTTCGACCAGGACGTCACGGTGGGCATCATGTACATGCTCAAGCTGCACCATCTGGTGGACGAGAAGATCCACGCGCGCAGCATCGGGCCGTACTCGCTGGTCACCCAGCAGCCGCTGGGCGGCAAGGCGCAGTTCGGCGGGCAGCGCCTGGGCGAGATGGAGGTGTGGGCGATGGAGGCCTACGGCGCCGCCTACTCGCTGCAGGAGTTCCTCACCGTCAAGTCCGACGACGTGGTCGGACGCACCCGCATGTACGAGTCGATCGTCAAGGGCGAGTACGCGCTCGAGTCGGGCCTGCCCGAGTCGTTCAACGTGCTCATCAAGGAGCTGCAGTCGCTCGGCCTCGACGTGGAGCTGATGGAGACCCCGCCCGAGCAAGCGCCGGTCCCAGCCCCGAAGAAGACGGGAACGGCGGCGGCGTGATGTTGCCTTTGGAGACACATTTGCCTTTGGGGGACACCATCGAGATGGTGTCCCCTCAGGAGTACTTGGAGGCGGACAAGTGAAGGACATTTTCAATTTCTTCGAGAAGCCAAAGGACCCGCTCTCGTTCAGCGCGATCCGCATCTCGCTGGCCAGCCCGGAGAAGATCCGGCAGTGGTCGCACGGCGAAGTGAAGAAGCCAGAGACGATCAACTACCGCACCTTCAAGCCGGAGCGGGACGGGCTCTTCTGCGCCAAGATCTTCGGTCCGGTGAAGGACTACGAGTGCAACTGCGGCAAGTACAAGCGCATGAAGCACCGCGGGGTGGTCTGCGAGAAGTGCGGCGTGGAGGTGATCCAGAGCAAGGTGCGGCGCGAGCGGCTGGGCCACATCAACCTGGCCACGCCGGTGGCGCACATCTGGTTCCTGAAGTCGTTGCCCTCCCGGATCGGCAACCTGCTCGACATCACGTTGAAGGACCTGGAGAAGGTCCTCTACTGCGAGTCGTACGTCGTCATCGACCCCAAGGAGTCGCCCTTCGCCTCTGGAGAGCTCCTCTCCGAGGACAAGTACTACAAGGCGGTCGAGGAGCTGGGTGACGAGGCCTTCACCGCCGGCATGGGCGGCGAGGCCGTGCGCGAGCTGCTCAAGAAGATCGACATCGAGCAGCTCGGCGAGCAGCTGCGCAAGGACATGAAGGAGGCGACCAGCGACGCCAAGCGGAAGAAGCTGGCCAAGCGCCTCAAGGTGGTCGAGTCGTTCCGCGAGAGCGGCAACAAGCCCGAGTGGATGATGCTGGACGTGATCCCGGTGATCCCGCCGGATCTGCGCCCGCTGGTTCCCCTCGACGGCGGCCGCTTCGCCACGTCCGACCTGAACGACCTCTACCGGCGGGTGATCAACCGCAACAACCGCCTGAAGAGGCTGCAGGAGCTGAACGCTCCGGACATCATCATCCGGAACGAGAAGCGGATGCTGCAGGAGGCGGTGGACGCGCTGTTCGACAACGGCCGGCGCGGCAAGACCATCACCGGGCCCAACAAGCGGCCGCTCAAGTCACTGAGCGACATGCTCAAGGGCAAGCAGGGGCGGTTCCGCCAGAACCTCCTGGGCAAGCGCGTCGACTACTCCGGCCGCAGCGTGATCGTGGTGGGGCCCGAGCTGAAGCTGCACCAGTGCGGCCTGCCCAAGATCATGGCGCTCGAGCTGTTCAAGCCGTTCATCTACAACAAGCTCGAGGAGCGCGGGCACGTCACCACCATCAAGAGCGCCAAGAAGATGGTGGAGAAGGAGCGGCCGGAGGTCTGGGACATCCTCGAGGAGGTCATCCGCGAGCACCCGGTCCTCTTGAACCGCGCCCCGACCCTGCACCGCCTGGGGATCCAGGCGTTCGAGCCGGTCCTGATCGAGGGCAAGGCGATCCAGCTGCACCCGCTGGTCTGCTCCGCCTTCAACGCCGACTTCGACGGCGACCAGATGGCCGTGCACGTGCCGCTCTCCATCGAGGCGCAGATGGAAGCGCGCGTGCTGATGATGAGCACCAACAACATCCTCTCGCCGGCGCACGGCAAGCCCATCATCGTGCCCACCCAGGACATCGTGCTCGGGCTCTACTACCTGACCCGCGAGCGGGCGCTGGCGCACGGAGAGGGACGGGTCTTCTCCTCTCCCGCCGAGGTGCGCGCCGCGTACGATCACCACGAGGTGGACCTGCAGGCGAAGATCACCTGCCGGATGGAGCAGTACGACGCCGAAGGCAAGCCGGCGGGCCGGGCCCGGGTGGAGACCACGGTGGGCCGCGTGCTGCTCTCGGACATCCTGCCCCGGAAGATCCCCTTCGGCGCCATCAACAAGGTGATGGACAAGAAGACGCTGGGGAACCTGATCGACATCTGCTACCGCACCAGCGGCGAGAAGGAGACGGTGCTCCTCGCCGACCGGCTGCGCAGCCTCGGGTACGGCTACGCTACCAAGGCGGGCATCTCCATCGCCATCAAGGACATGGTGATCCCGGAGCGCAAGCAGGAGCTGCTCGAGCGGGCCCAGAAGGAAGTGGCCGAGATCGAGAACCAGTACCTGGAGGGCCTGATCACCGACGGCGAGCGCTACAACAAGGTCATCGACATCTGGGCGCAGGTCACCGAGGAGGTGGCCGGCGAGATGATGGCAGAGATCGGGACCGAAACCGTGAAGAAGGGCGGCACGGAGAAGAAGCAGCCCTCCTTCAACCCGATCTTCATCATGGCCGACTCGGGCGCCCGCGGCAGCGCGCAGCAGATCCGCCAGCTGGCCGGCATGCGCGGCCTGATGGCGAAGCCCTCCGGGGAAATCATCGAGACGCCCATCACGGCGAACTTCCGCGAGGGCCTCACCGTCCTGCAGTACTTCATCTCCACCCACGGCGCTCGCAAGGGCCTGGCGGACACGGCGCTCAAGACGGCCAACTCGGGCTACCTGACCCGCCGCCTGGTGGACGTGGCGCAGGACGCGATCATCACCGAGTACGACTGCGGCACCATGGACGGCATCCTGCTGGGCGCCCTCATCGAGGGCGGCGAGATCATCGAGCCGATGAGCGAGCGCATCCTCGGCCGCGTCGCGCTCGACGACGTCGAGGATCCGTTCACCCACGAGGTGATCGTCCAGTCGAACGAGGAGATCGACGAGGCCAAGGTGAGGGCCATCGAGGAGGCGGGCATCGAGAAGGTGAAGATCCGCTCGGTGCTCACCTGCCAGGCGCCGCGCGGCATCTGCGTGGAGTGCTACGGCCGCGACCTGGCGCGCGGGCGGAAGGTGAACATCGGCGAGGCCGTGGGCGTCATCGCCGCGCAGTCGATCGGCGAGCCCGGCACGCAGCTCACCATGCGCACCTTCCACATCGGCGGCACCGCCACCCGGCGGGCGGAAGCCTCCACCATCGAGAACCGCCACGCCGGCACCGTCCACTTCCACAACCTGAAGACGGTCAAGCGCAAGGACGGCGCGCTGATCGCGATGAACCGGAACGGCGAGATCGCCATCGCGGACGAGAACGGCCGCGAGCGCGAGCGGTACGGGGTGATCTACGGGGCCAAGCTGAACGTGCGCGACGGCCAGAAGGTCGAGGCCGGCTCGACGCTGGCCGAGTGGGACCCGTTCGCCACTCCCATCGTGGCGGAGGTGCCGGGCACCGTCCGGTTCAACGACGTCATCGAAGGCGTGACGATGAACGAGCAGCTCGACGAGGTCACCGGCCTCTCGCGCAAGTCGATCATTGAATCGCGCGACGCGGACTCGCAGCCGCGCCTGGTCATCGAGGACGACAAGGGCAACCCGAAGACGCTGCCGGGCGGCGAGCAGCCGGCGCGGTACAACCTGCCGGTCGGCGCCAACATCGTCGTCAACGACGGCGACCAGGTCGACGCCGGCGAGGTCATCGCCCGCATCCCGCGGGAGACGACCAAGACCAAGGACATCACCGGCGGCCTTCCTCGGGTGGCCGAGCTGTTCGAGGCGCGCAAGCCCAAGGAGCACGCGGTCATCAGCGAGATCGAGGGCGTGGTCTCCTTCGGCAAGGACACCAAGGGCAAGCGCAAGGTGATCGTCACGCCGGACATCGACGGCAAGCTGCGCACCGACATGGCCACCGAGTACCTGATCGGCAAGGGCAAGCACATCAACGTGCACGCCGGCGACCGGGTGAAGGCGGGCGACCCGCTGATGGACGGGGCGGCCAACCCGCACGACATCCTCAAGGTGCTGGGCGAGAAGGAGCTGGCCCGCTACATGGTGGACGAGGTGCAGGAGGTGTACCGGCTGCAGGGCGTGAAGATCAACGACAAGCACATCGAGACCATCGTGAGGCAGATGCTGCGCCGGGTGCGCGTCTCCGAGGTGGGGGACACCAGCTTCCTCATCGACGAGCAGGTCGAGAAGGGCCAGTTCGACGCCGAGAACGAGCGGGTGGTGGCGGCGGGCGGGAAGCCGGCCACCGGAGAGCCGCTGCTCCTCGGAATCACCAAGGCCTCGCTCTCGACCGAGTCGTTCATCTCCGCGTCGTCGTTCCAGGAGACCACCAAGGTGCTCACCGAGGCGGCCATCTCCGGGCGGGTCGACTACCTGCGCGGCCTGAAGGAGAACGTGATCATGGGCCGCCTGATCCCCGCCGGCACCGGCCTTTCCGCGTACAAGCACCTCGACATCGAGGTGGAGACGCCGGTAGACGAGGTGGAGGCCGCCGAGGAGGCGTTGGCCATCGCCGCCGGAGCGGAGCCGCCGGCGCCGGCGGTCATGCGCGCCGAGGATTAGCGCAACCCAGCTCGCGGCTCTTGGTTCGAGCGGAGGGCGTCCCAAAAGGGGCGCCCTCCGCGCTTCGGCCGTTGACGACCCGGCCGCCGGGCTCGACACTCGAACGCATGCGAATCATCCTTGCGCTGTTCCTCGCCGTGGGTCTGTGTGCATGCGCCCACTCGCCCGACACCTCCCAACGTCCTCGCTGCCCGGACTCGGAGATGGCCTCGCAGTGCACCTCGGGCGGCCTCAAGTGCGAGGTCGACGAGAAGCGCTCCTGCGAGCTGTGCCGCTGCGAGCGGATGGTGTTCTGAGCCTCAGTCGTCCTGGTCGTGTCCGGCAGGTCCTTTCTTCCAGCGGGCGTCGCGCGGGTCGAAGACCAGCGGGCGGAGGTAGTCGTTCGGGTCGACCAGCCACATGAGCTGCGGCCGCTCGGACTGGGGGATGCTCATCGCGTCCTGCACCTTCTGGTAGCCGACCTTCCACTCGAGCGATGAGCTTTCCGCCGCGACCGCGGTCACATGGTTGGGGAGGAAGACCTTGGGGGCGATGTGCTGGTTGTACGTGACGATGTCGCGCTCGCCGTTGATTCCGAATCCGAGGCTGACGACCGATCCGATCTCGACGTCGGTGGGTCGCAGCGATTCCATCACGTTCTGCAGCTGCTTCGCGACCGCCGCGCCGAAGCATCCTTTGACATCCTGGCCGGGCTGACTCGGTACGGGAGGGTTGGTCCCAGCCACGTTGTTCGGCAGCGCGCAGCCTTCCTTCAGCGCGCCCGTGGTGTTGTGCCAGGCGAACGTGAAGTGGTTCTCGCCGTGCAGCTTGAAGTGATAGTAGATGCTGATCGGCCCGCCCTGGCCGGCGCGCGACGTAGAGATGTTCAGGACCGTCGAGAGAGGCATGCCGGCGGGGAACAGGCTGCTGTCGCGCGAGTCGGCGATGTTGCAGGGCGTGGCGCACTGGCCCGTCGTCTTGTCCGGGGTATTGATGATCACCGGCGGGAAGCTCGGGTCCGTCGGCACGGTGTTGGTGGAATGCAGGTGCTTGAAGGCGGTGATGGTCGCAACCGGCTCGAGCTGGCGGATGGTGACGAGCTCGGAACCCGGGAGCGAGCCGCGCGAGGTGATGCCGACGCAGGGCACGCTCGCTCCGGCGCCGGAGATCTTGACCGCGTCGAGCTGCATGTTGTCGCAGGTTTCGGGCGACGCGTAGATGGTCGCGCCTGTCTTCCCGGAGATGTACGCCGCGTTGTCGGCATGATCGAAGTGCCCGTGGCCGATGAAGAGCGCCTCCGGCCGCAAGTCGACGAGGTCCTGGATCACGAACGGCGTGCGGCCCGGCATGACCTCCAGCCGGGTGACGAACGTGTCGAGCAGGACGACCCGTCCCTGCACGGAGGCGGCGAACGACGCGTTGGTGATCCAGGAGATGATGACCAGGTGATTGTCGACCGCCCCGGTGCGCTGGTCGACGTTCTCCGGTCCGAAGACCTTCGAACGTGCGGCGACCAAAGCGGGGTCGCGCGGACGGCCGTCGTCGGCCGCGGCACCGGTGGAGAGGAGCAGCGCGGCAGCCGCCGCGCAGAGACACGTGGAACCGGTTCGCTTGGGCATGGCGGGGGACCTCCATCGGATTTGGCTTGCGGAGCAGACGAAGCCGGAAGGAGCGCCGTCCGCCCGCCGGGGAGTAGGCCGGGTGGCCGGATGGCGCTTCCATCGGACTCAAGGGCCTCCGACGTCGGGCCTACCTCGCCGCCGGAGGAAGCTCAGGGCCGATTGGGCTCCGGCTCGGAGGTGTCCAGGATGGGCCTGCGGTCGAGGACGCGGAATTCCACCCGGCGGTTCGCCTCGCGTCCGGTGCGGGTCGCGTTCGTCGCCAGGGGTCGCGAGGGGCCGAAGCCGCGGGCGGCGAGGCGCGACCTGTCGACGCCGTGCGAGACCAGGTAGGCGGTCACCGACTCCGCGCGAGCCTGCGACAGCGCCGTGTTCGTGCGCGCGCTGCCGGTCGAGTCGGTGTGCCCCTCCACCTGGAGGCTCACCACGTCCGGATGTGTCTTGAGCACGCTGACCACCTGGTTCAGCATGGCGAACGAGCGTGGCCGGATGCGGGCGCTCCCGGGCGTGAACTGGACCTTCTCGAGTATGTCGATGCGGTCCTCCCGCATCGCCACCTTCTGCCGCTGCGACATCGGGCAGCCCCGGTTGATCACCGGCCCTTTCTCGAAGGGGCAGTTGTCGAGGATGTCCGGGATGCCGTCTTCGTCGCTGTCGCGCTCCTCCGCCTCGCGCAGCTTGCGCGCCAGCGTTGCCGCCTTCTCCTCCGAATCGTGGAGGCCGTCGCGGAGCGCGGCGCGGGAGGCGCCGGCGGCCGCTTCCTCCTCGGCCCGAGCAAGCGCGTCGCGCAGCGCCCGGGCGGCGGCGAGCTCCGCGAGGAGCGCGTCGACGGGCGGCTCTGCCGGCGCCGCCGCTGCGCACGCCGCGGGAGAGTAGCGGACGGACACCAGGACGCGTACGTCGGGGGCACCCAGGCCCTGGGTCAGCCGGGTGCCCGCCCCGGTGTCGAATGCGAGGCGGCCCAAGGCGCAGGCTCGCAGGCCCAGGCGCCATTCCGCGGGCGTGGTGAGAATGGAGAGGTCGCGCAACGAAGTCTTCGCTTCCACTTCGAGGTAGGCCCGCCACGCCGGAGCGAGCGAATAGATCCCCGCTCCGCGCAGCCCGATCTCGTTGCCGAGCCGGGCCGTTCCCAGGTCCCGGGGTGGACGGAACCGGACCAGCGCATTGCCGAGCAGCTCCATCCGGTCCGACAGGCGCCGCGAGCCCGACAAGAGCGCCTCCACCACCAGCCGCCCGTCGCCGGTCAGCGCCTGCTGCTGCGAGGTGGCCAGCTCCACCGCGGCCTGGGCCGCGAGGGCGACGTCGGGCGTCGCGAGGAGCGCTCCGCGAACGCCGACGCGCACGTCGCCGAGGCCGGCGCCGGGGAGGGTCCCCGATGGCGGGCCCAGGTTCCCGTCCTCTCGCAGCGTGACGGGGATCTGGACCGACAGGGAGAAGCGCGAGTCCACGCGGCCCTGCATGGAGATCCAGCCGCCCAGCCGGCGATCGATGCGGGGCGGGGGAGGCCGCACGGGATTGAGCGCGCCGTCGAGCAGGAGCTGCAGCTCGATGGGGTTCGACCCTTCGCCGAGCGGCCTCGCGCCCTCCACCCCCAGGGTCCCGTCACCGCCACTCGCCGGCCGGAAGAGGGAGAGGTTTACCTCGGGCGCCTGCGCCCCTGCCGCCAGCGCCGCGAGCAAGACGAGCAGCGCGCCGGCCGCGCGATGGTGCATCCCGGGCAGGATACAGTTCGCTCGGGATCCGTCGAGGAAACGGCCGTTTTCAGGGAGTGCGATCCGGCACGCCGCGCCTCGAGAGGCGCAACACGGCGAACAGCGCCATCCCGCCCGCCAGCGTGACCAGGGCGAATCGGAGGTCGTCGCGGTTCATGTCCTTGAGGAACAGGAGGCACCCCGCCGTCGCGGCGGCCGGTACCAGCACGCCGAAAGGCAGGCGGAACCGCCGGGGCAGGTCGGGGCGGAGCCAGCGCAGCACCGGCACGGCCAGGCACGTGGAGAGGTACTGAGCGAACACGGCGACGTTGCCGAGGTCGGAGAGCCGATCGAAATCCGCCCACAGCACCAGCGCCGCCGTGATCGCCGCGGTGGCGACGATGGCGACGCCAGGGGTCGCGAACCTCGGATGCCGGCGTCCGAGCGCCGCGGGAAGGAGCCCGTCGTCGGCCAGGGCGGACAAGTAGCGCGGCCCGACCAGCGCCACTCCGGTGCAGAAGCCGAAGGACGACACCGCGGCCCCGACGGTCAGAAGGCGCGCCGCCCACGGCCCAGCGAACGCCGCCGCGGCCTCGGCGAGCGGCTTGTCCGCGTGCGCGGGGTCCGGGTGGGTCCCGATGAAGACGACCTCGACCAGCGCGTACAGCAGCATGGCGCCGAACAGCGCCCCCAAGAGCGCGAGGGGCACGTTCCGGCGCGGGTTGTCGGTCTCCCCCGCGGGGACCGGCACGTACTCGAATCCGGTGCAGGCGAAGAGGCCGGCCAGCCCTCCCAGACGGAGCGCCGTCCAGGTCGACGCGCCGTCCGGAGGCGGAACGGCCAGCCGCTGCGGGGCGACGAAGAAGAGGCCGACCGCGACGAAGCCGAGCAGGGGCAGGAGCTTCGCGCCGCTGAAGACGTCGCTCGCCACCGCGCCGGGTTTGACCCCGCGCCAGTTCAGCAGCGCCAGCGCCGCGACCACGCCCGCCGCGAGCGCGCCCTGGGCGAGCGGGGCGGAGAGGCTGGGGACGATGTAGGAAAGGTTCCTGCCCAGGGCCCGGGCGACCGCTCCGTAAGAGAGCACCACCGAGGCGAACGCCATCCAGCCCACCGCGAATCCGACCCAGTCGCCGAAGGCGGCGCGAGCGTACGCGTAGGGCCCGCCGCTGCGCTCGGTGGTCGAGGCGGCCTCGCCGAAGCAGAGCCCGACGAGCAGGCAGACCCCGCCCACCGCGAACCAGGAAGCCCAGGCAAGCCCGCCGGCGTGGGCGAACACCCGCGCCGGCAACAGGAAGATTCCGCTTCCGATGATTCCGTTGATGCCGATGCCGAGGCAATCGAGCAGGGTGAGCCGGGATTTCACCTGGGGCCGCAGGATACCCGGGACACGCCGCGAGACGTAGAGAAAGGTGGACCTGGGGGCCTCGCAAGACGTCGCCCGCGACTGGCTTGACACAACGCGACTCGCCGCTATCATGGCGCGCCCTTCGGCCCGCCAAGGCCACGGGGTCCTCCAGTTTCCAGGCCGCCCAAGGGGCATTTCCCGAGGCGGTTCGTGTGTTGAAAGGCACTGATGCCGACGATCAGCCAGCTCATCCGCAAGGGGCGCGAGAAGGTGGTCTACAAGGGCAAGGCGCCCGCGATGACCCGCTGCCCGCAGAAGCGCGGGGTCTGCACGCGCGTCTACACCACCACTCCCAAGAAGCCGAACTCGGCGCTGCGCAAGGTCGCGCGCGTCCGGCTGACCAACGGGATGGAAGTGACCAGCTACATCCCGGGCGTGGGGCACAACCTCCAGGAGCACTCGGTGGTGATGATCCGCGGCGGCCGCGTGAAGGACCTGCCGGGCGTGCGCTACCACATCATCCGCGGCACCCTCGATTCCGTCGGCGTCGCCGGCCGCAAGCAGGGCCGCAGCAAGTACGGCGCCAAGCGCCCGACTTAAGGAAACCGCCAGATGCCTCGCAGACGCGAAGTCGCCAAGCGCAAGATCCTCCCCGACCCGAAGTTCCAGGACCGGCTGCTCGCCAAGTTCATCAACGACATGATGCGCAAGGGCGAGAAAGCCGTCGCCGAGCGCGTCTGCTACCGCGCCATGGACCTGGTCCAACAGCGGACCAACGACGACCCGCTGAAGACGTTCAAGAAGGCCCTCGACAACGTGAAACCGGTGCTGGAAGTGAAGAGCCGGCGCGTGGGCGGGGCCACCTACCAGGTCCCGGTCGAGGTGCGGCAGGACCGGCGCACGGCGCTGGCCATGCGCTGGATCATCGACTACGCCAAGGAGCGCGGCGAGAAGACGATGGACCAGAAGCTCGCCGCCGAGCTGGTCGACGCTTCCAACAACCGCGGCAACGCGGTGAAGAAGCGCGAGGACACGCACAAGATGGCCGAGGCCAACAAGGCCTTCGCGCACTACCGCTGGTAGCAAACGCGCTCGCGGAGCGAGCGCGTTGGGAAGTCCTGCGGGAACGCCCCGATTCGCGGCGCTTCGATGCGCTTTGGCGGGGCGAGAGGACGCTCCGGTGCCGCTGCTCGACCTGCTCGGCTGGACCGCCGTCAGCCGGCGATTCGCAGGTGGAGGCGCAGACAGAGGTTGGCGATGCCCAGGCCATGCAGCGGGACATGGAAGCAGGCCCCGTCGCGCGTCAGCGGCAGGACGCGCAGGTGCACGGGCTCCACATCCTCGATCATCCCGCTCTGCCCGCAGGCGAGGCAGGCGTACAGCCCGTCATGCCCTTCACCGCGGCATTCCGGGCAGGGGTAGAACACCGGCACCTCGAGCTCGAGCACGCCTCCGCGCTCGGCCAGCTCCGGTGAAACCCCGACGGTCAAATCGAGGGCCTCGAGGCGCTCCGACTTGGGCACGTTCCGCCCCGTGAAGTTCCGCAGGATGCGCTCGAGCACCTCCTCTACGGACGGGTCGCGCGCCTCGAAGTCCCGGGTCAGCGAGAGTCTCTCCGTCACCAGCGGCTCGGCGCGCGGAGCCGGCCCGGCCGTCCTGCCTGGCGGGGTCGGGCGGACGCGGGCCTGGTCGTACGAGGCCCGTTGCGCGGCGTCGGAGAGCACCTGGTAGGCGTCGATCAGGTCGCCCAGCGGCGTGGCCCCGCCAGGCAAGCCGGCGCGGGCCAGCATCCGGTGCCTGTAGGCGGCGCGCAGGGAGGGGGCGGCAGCGTCCCGGGAGACTCCGAGGATGGCGTAGAAGTCGCGTGTCTCCATGGGATTTTCCTCCAAGACAGGGCGTCCGACGGCTTCCTTTTAGGCCGGGTGCGCCGCCCGTCAAGACCCGGGCGGGCGTTTGCTTGACACAGCGCTCCAGAGCGGTTACAACCCCGCGCTTTCGTCTCCGGGAAGACAGGTCTTTTTCAGGCAGCCCCTCATCCCGTCCTACCGCACGCCCGCGCGAGCGGGCGCAAACTCGCTGGAGTATCGCCGTGGCCCGCCAGATCCCGCTCGAGCGCATCCGGAACATCGGGATCATGGCGCACATCGATGCGGGCAAGACCACCACGACCGAGCGGATCCTGTTCTACACGGGCGTCTCGTACAAGATGGGCGAGGTGCACGAAGGCACCGCGGTGATGGACTGGATGGAGCAGGAGCAGGAGCGCGGCATCACCATCACGGCCGCCGCCACCACCTGCTTCTGGCCTCCGGCCGGGATGCCCGGCGAGGATCGCCCGACCAACCAGATCAACATCATCGACACGCCCGGTCACGTCGATTTCACCATCGAGGTGGAGCGTTCCCTGCGGGTCCTGGACGGCGCTTGCGCCGTGTTCGACGGGGTCAACGGGGTCGAGCCGCAGAGCGAGACCGTCTGGCACCAGGCCGACCGCTACAAGGTCCCTCGCATCTGCTTCATCAACAAGATGGACCGGGTGGGCGCCGACTTCTTCATGTCGGTGCGCAGCATCGTGGACCGGCTGGGCGCGCACCCCGTCTGCATCCAGCTGCCCCTGGGCGCCGAGGAGAAGTTCGAGGGGGTCGTCGACCTGGTGGAGATGCGGGCGGTCCGCTTCGAGGGGGAGAAGGGCGAGCGGGTCGTTACCGGCCCCATCCCCGCCGAGCTGAAGGCGCAGGCGGACGAGTACCGGCACAAGCTCCTGGAGGGCGTCGCCGAGTACGACGACGAGTGCCTGCGCCAGTACCTCGAGTCCCACGAAGTGAAGAAGGACGCGCTCCAGCGCGCCATCCGCAAGGGCACCATCGCGATGAAGTGCTTCCCGGTCCTCTGCGGGAGCGCCTTCAAGAACAAGGGCGTGCAGAAGCTGCTCGACGCGGTGGTCGACTACCTGCCCAGCCCGGCGGACGTCCCGCCCGTCGTGGGCAAGACGCCCGACGGGAAGGAAGAGGTCCGCGAGACGCGCGACGCCGCGCCCTTCGCCGGGCTTTCCTTCAAGATCATGGCCGACCCCTTCGTGGGCCAGCTCACCTACGTGCGCTGCTACTCGGGGACGCTCAAGGCCGGCTCGGCGGTGCTGAACTCGACCAAGGGCAAGCGCGAGCGCATCGGGCGCCTGCTCCGCATGCACGCCAACAAGCGCGAGGAGATCGACGAGCTCCTCGCGGGCGACATCGCGGCGGTGGTGGGCCTCAAGGGCGCCACCACCGGCGACACGCTCTGCGACATGCGGCACCCGATCATCCTCGAGTCCATGGACTTCCCGGACCCGGTGATCCACATCGCGGTGGAGCCGAAGACCAAGGCCGACCAGGAGAAGATGATCGTCGCCTTGCAGCGCCTGGCGGTGGAGGACCCCTCCTTCCGCATGCGCACCGACGAGGAGACCGGCCAGACCATCATCTCCGGGATGGGCGAGCTGCACCTCGAGATCATCGTCGACCGCATGAGGCGGGAGTACAAGGTCGAGGCGAACGTCGGGAAGCCCCAGGTCGCCTACCGCGAGACCATCACCAAGGAAGTGAAGTCCGAGGGCAGGTACATCCGCCAGACGGGTGGCCGGGGGCAGTACGGCCACGTGTGGCTCAAGGTGCGCCCCAACCCCGGCAAGGGGTTCAACTTCAAGAACTCGGTGGTGGGGGGGGCCATCCCCCGCGAGTACGTCGCGCCGGTCGAGAAGGGCATCCGCGAGGCGATGGAGGGGGGCGTGCTGGCGGGCTATCCCCTGGTCGACGTGGAAGCGGAGCTGTTCGACGGCAGCTACCACGAGGTCGACTCGAACGAGATGGCGTTCAAGATCGCCGGCTCCATCGGGTTCAAGGAAGGCGCCTCGAAGGCGGGACCCATCCTGCTCGAGCCGATGATGGCCACCGAGGTGATCGTCCCCGAGCAGTTCATGGGGAACGTGATCGGCGACCTTTCCGCCCGGCGCGGGAAGATCCTGGGGATGGAGAAGCGGGCGGGAATGCAGGTGGTGTCCGCGCACGTTCCGTTGGCGGAGATGTTCGGCTACTCCACGTCGCTGCGCTCGGCGACCGAGGGCCGTGCCATCTACACCATGCAGTTCCACCACTACGCGGCGGTGCCCGGGCACATCGCCGAGCAATTGATTGCAAAGAGGTAGGGCCTGGCGTAAAACGCCCGGCCCTCCGGCAAGAACTCAAGGAAGCAGGACCCAGCGAGGAGCACGACCATGGCGAAGGCGAAGTTCGAGCGAAAGAAGCCGCACGTGAACGTCGGCACCATCGGGCACGTGGACCACGGCAAGACGACCCTGACCGCGGCGCTGACCAAGGTGTCGGCGGACAAGGGCTGGTCGAAATTCGTCCCGTACGACGAAGTGGCCAAGGCCTCGGCGGCCCAGGGCCGCCGCGACGCGACCAAGATCCTCACCATCGCCACCTCGCACGTGGAGTACGAATCGGCCAAGCGCCACTACGCCCACGTCGACTGCCCGGGCCACGCCGACTACGTGAAGAACATGATCACCGGCGCGGCCCAGATGGACGGCGCCATCCTGGTCGTGTCCGCCGTCGACGGCCCGATGCCGCAGACGCGCGAGCACGTCCTGTTGGCCAGCCAGGTGAACGTGCAGAAGATCGTGGTCTTCCTGAACAAGGTCGACCTGGTCGACGACGCCGAGCTGCTCGACCTGGTGGAGATGGAGATCCGCGACCTCCTCAAGCAGTACAAGTTCCCCGGGGACGAGACGCCCATCATCCGCGGCGCGGCCATGAAGGCGCTGCAGGGCGACCAGGGGGAGCAGGGGATGAAGTCCATCATCAAGCTGATGGACGCCATGGACAGCTACATCCCCGAGCCGGTCCGCGAGACCGACAAGCCCTTCCTGATGCCGGTGGAGGACGTGTTCTCCATCGCCGGCCGCGGCACGGTCGCGACCGGCCGCATCGAGCGCGGCAAGATCAAGGTGGGCGAGGAAGTGGAGATCGTCGGCCTGCGGCCCACCACCAAGACGGTGGTGACGGGCGTGGAGTCGTTCCGCAAGCTGCTCGACGAGGGCGTGGCGGGCGACAACGTGGGGTGCCTCCTCCGCGGCACCAAGCGGGAGGAGATCGAGCGCGGCCAGGTACTGGCCAAGCCGGGCTCGGTGACCCCGCACACCAAGTTCAAGTGCAACGTGTACGTGCTCACCAAGGAGGAGGGCGGGCGGCACACGCCGTTCCTGAACGGCTACCGGCCGCAGTTCTACTTCCGCACCACCGACGTGACCGGGACGGTCAAGCTGCCTGCCGGCACCGAGATGGTGATGCCGGGCGACAACATCGAGATGGAAGTGGAGCTGATGATGCCCATCGCCATGGACCGCGAGCTGCGCTTCGCCATCCGCGAGGGCGGCCGCACGGTGGGCGCAGGGGTGGTGACGCAGGTGATCGAATAGGACGGTTCGAACGCGCGCGGCGGGGGGAAACCCGCCGCGCGCGGTTTGAAGCTCTTTGAGAAGAGGCTTTGATGGCGACCCAGAAGATCCGGATCCGGTTGAAGGCCTACGACTACAAGCTCCTCGACCAATCGGCCGGGGAGATCGTCGAGACCGCGAAACGCACCGGCGCGAAGGTGGTGGGACCGATCCCGCTGCCCACGCGGATCAACAAGTTCACCGTGCTTCGCTCGCCGCACGTCGACAAGAAGTCGCGCGAGCAATTCGAGATCCGGACGCACAAGCGCCTCCTGGACATCCTCGAGCCCACCCAGCAGACGCTGGACGCGCTGATGAAGCTGGACCTGAGCGCGGGGGTGGACGTGGAGATCAAGAGCTAGCCATGGCCACCCTGGACGTCATCAACCTCGACAAGAAGAAGGTCGGCACCATCGAGCTGGCCGACGCGCTGGTGAACGCCTCCCTGGAGAACGCCGACGCGCTCTTCTACGAGACGGTCAAGGCGTTTCTCGCCTCGCGCCGGGCCGGCACCCACGCGGTGAAAAACCGCTCGCTGGTCTCCGGCGGCGGCAAGAAGCCTTGGCGCCAGAAGGGCACCGGGCGCGCACGCCAGGGCTCGATCCGCGCCTCGCAGTGGGTGGGCGGCGGCAAGGCGATGGGCCCCAAGCCCCGCGACTACGCCTACAGCGTCCCGAAGAAGGTGCGGAAGGCGGCCATCCGCGCGGCCATCTCCAAGCGCAACGCGGACAAGGCGCTCTACATCCTCGACAAGTGGACGCCCGAAAAGCCGTCGACCAAGGCGGCGGTCGAGGCCTTCGCCAGGCTGGGCCTTGCGAACGCGCTGGTCATCGACACCCCGAACCAGGCGCTCTTCAAGTCGATCCGCAACGCGAAGAAGTACCAGTTCCTCGCGGCGGCGGGGGCCAACGTCTACGACATCCTCCGCCACCCGGTGCTGGTCTTGACCCAGGCGGGCGCCAAGGCGCTGGAAGGAGCGCTGTCGTGAACCGCTTCGACGTGATCAAGCGCCCGCTGGACACCGAGAAGCTGGACCGCATGCGGGACCGGGAGAACAAGTTCTCCTTCGAGATCGACATGCGCGCCAGCAAGACCGAGGTGAAGCAGGCGGTCGAGGCGCTCTTCAAGGTGAAGGTCACCGGGGTCAAGACGGCGATCGTGCGCGGCAAGCGCCGCCGGATCGGCCGCTCGGAAGGCATGCGGCCCAACTGGAAGAAGGCGATCGTCACCCTCAAGGAGGGCGACGCCATCTCCATCTTCGAGGGGAAGTAAGCGATGGCGCTCAAGAGCTACAAGCCCACCAGCCCCGGCCGGCGCCTGATGACCTCGCCCGACTTCGGCGAGATCACCAAGTCGCGCCCGGAGAAGAAGCTGACCCTGCCGCTCAACTCGACCGGCGGGCGCAACGTCTACGGCCGCATGACCACGCGGCACCGGGGTGGGGGGCACAAGCAGCGCATCCGCATCATCGACTGGAAGCGGGACAAGGACGGCGTGCCGGCCAAGGTGGTGGCCGTCGAGTACGATCCGAACCGCTCCGCCCGGATCGCGCTGCTCCACTACACTGACGGCGAGAAGCGCTACATCCTCTGGCCGGTGGGCGTGAACGTGGGGGACGTCCTCCAGTCGGGCGACAACGTCGACATCCGTCCAGGCAACGCGCTGCCGCTGCACGCCATCCCGCTCGGCACGGTGATCCACAACGTGGAGCTGAAGAAGGGGCGCGGCGCGCAGCTCATCCGCAGCGCGGGGTCCTTCGGCCAGCTGATGGCGAAGGAAGGCCTGTACGCGCAGATCCGCATGCCTTCCACCGAGGTGCGCGAGGTGCTGCTGGACTGCCGCGCCACGGTCGGGCAGCTGGGCAACACCGAGCACGAGATCGTCCGGGTCGGCAAGGCCGGCCGCAACCGCTGGAAGGGTTGGCGGCCCACCGTGCGCGGCCTGGCGATGAACCCGGTGGACCACCCCCACGGCGGCGGCGAGGGCAAGAGCGGGCAGGGCAACCCGCACCCGGTCTCGCCCTGGGGTCAGCCCACCAAGGGCTACAAGACCCGGGTGAACAAGCGCACGAACAAGTTCATCATCAAGCGCCGCGACAAGGGAGTCCGGTAATGGGACGCAGCGTCAAGAAAGGACCGTTCATCGACCGGCACGTGATCAAGAAGGTCGAGGAGATGAACCGGACCAACCAGAAGAAGGTGGTGAAGACCTGGTCGCGGCGATCCACGATCGTGCCCGAGCTGGTCGGCCACACCTTCGCGGTGCACAACGGGCGCAAGTTCATTCCGGTGTTCGTCACCGAGAACATGGTCGGGCACAAGCTGGGAGAGTTCGCTCCCACCCGGACCTTCCACGGCCACACCGGCGACAAGAAGGCCATCAAGCCCGGCGCCCCTGGCGCGCCCGGCGCTCCCGGCGCTCCGGCCACCCCAGGCGCGCCTGCACCGGCGGCCCCCGCGGCCCCCGCGCCCAAGTGAGGAACGACATGGAAGCGAGAGCCAACCTCCGGTACCTCCGCATCACCCCGCGCAAGGTGCGCGTGGTGGCGGACCTCATCCGCGGCAAGAAGGTCGGCACGGCGCTGGCGCAGCTCGCCTACGTGGAGAAGCGCGCGGCGCTGCCGGTGGCAAAGCTGCTGCGCAGCGCGGTCGCCAACGCCGACCAGGCCTCCAAGGGCCAGGTCGACGTGGACCAGCTCTACGTCAAGGAGCTGCAGGTGGGGCAGGGTCCTTCGCTGCGGCGCTTCATGCCCCGCGCGATGGGTCGCGCCTTCAAGGTGCTGAAGAAGACCAGCCACGTCTCCATCGTGGTCGGGGACGAAGTCCCGACGCGCAAGAAGAAGCCGGCGAAGCGGAAGGCCGGCGCCGCGAAGGCGCAGGCGCAGGCGAAGGGATAGGACTCTAGGGGGACACCATTTGGATGGTGTCCCCCCTCGGGAGAACACATGGGTCAGAAGGTCAATCCGATCGGCTTCCGCCTGGGCGTCATCCGCTCCTGGGACTCCAAGTGGTACGAGGAGAAGAACTACGCCCGCTGGCTGCACGAGGACATCAAGCTGCGCGAGTACGTGAAGAAGAAGCTGGGCCAGGCGGGAATCAGCAAGGTGGAGATCGAGCGCGCCGCCAACAAGGTGAAGGTGAACGTGCACACCGCCCGGCCGGGCATCGTGATCGGCAAGCGGGGCGCCGGGATCGAGCAAATCAAGAAGGAGTTGCAGCAGTTCACCCAGAACGAGGTGTTCTTGAACATCGTCGAGGTGCGCAAGGCGGAGACCGACGCGCAGCTGGTGGCGGAGAACATCACCACCCAACTGGAGCGGCGGATCGCGTTCCGCCGGGCGATGAAGAAGGCCATCCAGACCGCGCAGAAGTTCGGCGCCAAGGGCATCCGGGTGGCCTGCTCGGGCCGCCTGGGCGGGGCGGAGATGGCCCGCTACGAGTGGTACCGCGAGGGCCGCGTGCCGCTGCACACCCTGCGGGCGGACATCGACTACGGCTTCGCCGAAGCGCGGACCACCTACGGGAAGATCGGCTGCAAGGTGTGGATCTTCCGGGGTGAGGTGCTCCCCGAAGGGGCGGCAGCGGAGAAGGTGAGCCCGCGCCCCGCCAGGCCCGCGGGGGTCCGGTCCTCGGCCGCGACGCCGACGCCGGTGCAGTAGGGAGAGAAAAGATGCTTCAGCCAGCGCGCACCAAGTACCGCAAGCAGATGAAGGGCCGCCACAAGGGCAAGGCCTATCGCGGGGGCGATCTCGCCTTCGGCGACTACGGCCTCAAGGTGCTCGGGTCGGGGCGCCTGACCGCCCGGCAGATCGAGGCGGGCCGTATCGCCATGACCCGCTTCATCAAGCGCGGCGGCAAGGTCTGGATCCGCGTGTTCCCGGACAAGCCGGTCACCAAGAAGCCGGCCGAGACGCGCATGGGCCACGGCAAGGGCAACGTCGAGGAATGGCACGCGGTGGTGAAGATGGGCCGCATCCTCTACGAGATGGAAGGCGTGACCGAGGAGATCGCCAAGAAGGCGATGTTGCTCGCCTCGCACAAGCTGCCCCTGCCCACCAGGCTCGTCCGCCGCTCGGCGGAGCTGGGAGCGTAACCGATGAAGGCCGCCGAACTGAGAGACCTGCCCGTCGACGAGCTGTCCCGCAAGGCCGCCGAGCTGCGGGAGAACGTGTTCAACCTGAGGATACGCCAGGCGGCGGGGACGCTCGACTCGAGCGCGGACCTGGGCAAGCAGCGGCGCGACCTGGCGCGGGTGCTCACCGTGCTGAACCAGAAGAAGAAGGCGGCCGGCCAGGCAAAGGCCCTGCCTGCGGAGAAGAAGGGTTAAGCCATGTCCGAGAACGTCCAGAACCAGCAGCATGCGGCCCGCGGGCGTCCCAAGACGCGCATCGGCACCGTCACCTCCAACAAGATGACGAAGACGGTGGTGGTGCAGGTCGAGCGCCGCATGAAGCACGGCCGCTACGGCAAGTACATGACGGAGAAGAAGAAGTACAAGGCGCACGACGAAGACCAGGCCTGCAAGGTCGGCGACATCGTGCGCATTGCCGAGACCCGGCCGCTGTCGAAGGACAAGCGCTGGCGCGTCTCGGAGATCGTCGCCCGCGCCGAAGTGGTCGAAGGCGCCCCGGCGGAGAGGAGCTAGGCCCGTGATCCAGATGCAGACCGTCCTCGACGTGGCGGACAACAGCGGCGCCAAGCGGGTGGCGTGCATCAAGGTGCTGGGCGGGTCCAAGCGCCGCTACGCCAGCATCGGCGACGTGATCGTCGTCTCCGTCAAGGAGGCGCTGGTGAACAGCAAGGTGAAGAAGGGCGACGTCGCTCGGGCGGTGATCGTCCGCACGAAGCGCGAGGTGAAGCGGCCGGACGGCAGCTACATCAAGTTCGACGCCAACAGCGCGGTGATGGTGACCAAGGAGGGCGAGCCCATCGGCACCCGCATCTTCGGGCCGGTGGCGCGCGAGCTCCGCGGCAAGAAATTCATGAAGATCATCTCGCTCGCGCCGGAGGTGCTCTAGCCATGCAGCGCGCGACGCGGATCAAGAAGGGCGACACCGTCTACGTCCTCACCGGCCGGGAGAAGGGGAAGACAGGCAAAGTCCTGGACATCAACCACGAGAAGGAACGGGCCATCGTCGAGAAGTTGATGGTGGTGAAGCGGCACTTCAAGCGCGGCCGCAACCCGGCGCACCCGGAGGGCGGCATCGTGGAGAAGAACGGCTCCATCCACCTCTCCAACCTGGCGCTGATCGACCCGGAGTCGAAGAAGCCGACCAGGGTTGGCACCAAGCTCCTGGAGAACGGCAAGCGGGTGCGCGTCGCGAAGCGCAGCGGCGCGCAGATCGACCAGTAGGGATTGCACATGGCAGACGACAAGAAGACCAAGGAAGAGAAGCCCGAGAAGAAGCACGCCAAGGGCGAAGGTCCGCCCTCGCCGCCGCCGGCAGGCGAGAAGAAGGCGAAAAAGGGCGGCAAGAAGGAGAAGGCGCCCGCGACCATCCAGGCCGCCCAGGGGAAGGCGCACGCCAAGGGCGAGCATCCCGCGCGGCTCGCCGCCGCCTACAAGGCGCAGGTGGTCCCGCAACTGATGAAGGACTTCGGCTACAAGAACCCCATGCAGGTCCCGAAGATGGAGAAGATCGTCGTCAACATGGGCCTGGGCGAGGCGATCAACAACAACAAGCTGATCGAGCAGGCCGAGGAACAGCTGATGGCGATCAGCGGGCAGAAGGCGGTGGTGACCCGCTCGCGCAAGAGCATCGCGAACTTCAAGCTGCGCGAGGACCAGGCCATCGGCTGCATGGTCACGCTGCGCAAGGACCGCATGTACGAGTTCTTCGACCGCCTGGTGAGCATCGCGCTGCCTCGGGTGCGCGACTTCAAGGGCGTGTCGTCGAAGTCGTTCGACGGGAAGGGGAACTACACGCTCGGCATCAAGGAGCAGATCATCTTCCCCGAGATCAACTACGACAGGATCGAGAAGATCAAGGGCATGAACATCACCATCGTGACCACCGCCCGGAACGACGAGGAAGGCCGGGCGCTCCTGCGCCACATGGGCATGCCCTTCCGGACCGCGTAAAAGGAAACGAAATGGCCAAGCTCTCCAAGATCGCCCAGGCGAAGCGGCTCGCGCAGAAGCCCAAGTTCAAGGTGCGGGCCTATCACCGCTGCCCCCTCTGCGGGCGGAGTCGCGCCTTCCTGAACAAGTTCCAGATGTGCCGGATCTGCTTCCGCAACCGCGCCCTGAGGGGCGAGGTGACGGGAGTGATCAAATCGTCGTGGTGATAAGCATCACCCGGCCGAAGGCCGGGACCGGGGAGCGGGGCGGAGCCCCGCAACAAATCGAAGTATCGCTTGCGCGCCTGCTTTTTTTACGAGGGACGGCAAGCCGGAGGTAGTCAAAGTGACCGATCCAATCGCCGATCTGCTGACGCGCATCCGCAACGCGCAGCGCGCGGGGCTGGAGCAACTCGAGCTGCCGGCCAGCAAGATCAAGCAGCGCATCTGCGAGGTGCTGCGCGACGAGGGCTTCGTCCGCGAGGTCGCCAGCCGCGGCGACGGCAAGCAGGGCGTCCTGACCGTGGTCCTCAAGTACGACGCGGAGAAGCGGCCGGCGATCAGCGAGATCCGGCGGCAGTCGAAGCCGGGACTGCGCCGCTACGTCTCGTATCGCGACATCCCGCCGGTGATGAACGGGCTGGGCATCGCGGTGCTGTCCACTTCCCGGGGCGTGATGGTCGACCGCGAGGCGCGCAAGCAGCACCTGGGCGGCGAGCTCCTCGCCACGGTCTGGTAGGAGGGCCACATGTCGCGCATCGGAAAGCTCCCCATCCAGATCCCCGAGAAGGTGAAGGTCGAAGCGCAGCCCGGCCTGGTCAAGGTGGAAGGCCCGAAGGGCAAGGTGACGCAGAAGCTCGACCGCGAGATCAAGGTGACGGTGGACAAGGGGCAGGTCCGGGTCGAACGGCCCAACGACTCGCGCCGCTCGCGGCAGCTGCACGGCCTGTCGCGCACCCTGGTCGCCAACATGGTCCAGGGCGTGACCCAGGGCTTCCAGCGCTCGCTGGACATCGCTGGAGTCGGCTACAAGGCGGAGCTGAAGGGCAAGGAGATCCAGCTCATCGTCGGCTTCTCGCACCCGGTGCGGTTCCCGCTGCCGGAGGGCATCACCGCCGAGTACGACGCGAAGGCGAACCGGATCACGGTGAAGGGCGCCGACAAGCACCTGGTGGGCCTCACCGCCGCGCAGATCCGCAAGGTGCGGCCGCCCGAGCCGTACAAGGGCAAGGGCATCAAGTACGTGGAGGAGACGGTCCGCCGCAAGCAGGGCAAGACGGGGGCCACTTAAGCCATGAGCGATTCCACCATCCAGAAGAAGCGCGACCTGCGCGACCGGCGCAAGGCGCGGATCCGGCTCACGTTGTCGGGCAGCTCGGAGCGCCCGCGGCTCTCCGTCTACCGCAGCCTGAACCACATCTATGCGCAGGTGATCGACGACGCGAGCGGCAAGACGCTGGCGGCAGCCTCGACCCTGTCGCCGGAGCTGAAGGACGGCAAGGGCAAGAAGCGCGAGCAGGCCAAGGAGGTCGGCAAGCTGGTGGCGAAGAAGTGCCAGGCCGCGCAGATCCAGGCCGTCGTCTTCGACCGCAACGGGTTCAACTATCACGGCCGCATCGCCGCGGTCGCCGAGGGCGCCCGCGAGGGCGGCCTGAAATTCTAAGCCGCGGCCGCCGAAGGCGGCTTAGCGGCTTTGCTGTTAACCTGCCCGTTCCCGTGAAGACGGGAACGGGCTTAAGGAATGGGAACCATGGCAGCCCCGATCAATCCGAACGACCTGCCCGAGCTGAACGACCGGGTGGTCCACATCAACCGCGTCGCCAAGGTGGTCAAGGGCGGCCGGCGGTTCAGCTTCTCCGCGCTGGTGGTGGTGGGCGACGGGCAAGGGCACGTCGGCGCCGGGCTGGGCAAGGCGAACGAGGTCCCCGAGGCCATCCGCAAGGGCGGCGAGCAGGCGAAGAAGAACCTCTTCAAGGTGCCGCTTTCGGGCAACACCATCCCGCATGAGGTGATGGGCCACTTCGGCGCGGGGCGGGTGCTGCTCAAGCCGGCGGGCGAGGGAACCGGGGTGATCGCGGGCGGCTCGGTTCGCGCGGTGCTCGAGGCGGTGGGGATCCGCAACATCCTGACCAAGTCGCAGGGCTCGCGGAACCCGCACAACGTGGTGAAGGCGGCGCTGGACGGCCTGCGCAGGCTGCGCAGCCCGGAGCAGATGGCGCAGCTGCGCGGCAAGGAGCTGGAGGAGATCCGTCCCCAGCAGGGAGCCTAGATCATGGCACTCCGAGTGAAGCTCGTCCGCGGCCTCTCCGGCCACCCCGAGGACCACCGCGCCACCGTGCGCGGTCTGGGCCTCACCAAGGTCGGCCGCGAGCGCATCCTCCAGGACACTCCCGCCATCCGCGGCATGGTCTCCAAAGTCTCCTACTTGCTCTCCGTCCAAGAGACCCCAGAGGAATTCAAACCCTTCGGCCGCCGCTCCCTAGCCAAATCCCAACGCGCCGCCGCCAAAGGAGCCGCAAAATAGGACTACAAGCGTTTCACGCAGAGAGCGCGGAGGAAAAGGGAGAGCGCAGAGGATCTGGTTGTTCAAATTGAAAATCTCCTCCGCGCCCTCCCTTTCCTCCGCGCCCTCTGCGTGAAACGGTTTGAAGCGGTTACATTGAGTGTAGGTGGCCGGAAGGGCTGCCGAGCGAGCAGCGAGAGGCTGCGTTAGAGGAAATGACGATGAACGAGCTGAGCAGGCTGACTCCCCCCAAAGGTGGTGGGGTGAAGGAAAAGAAGAGGGTGGGGAGGGGGCAGGCGAGCGGGACCGGGAAGACGGCCGGACGCGGGGGCAAGGGTCAGAAGGCCCGCACCGGCAACATGAACTTCATCGGGTTCGAGGGTGGGCAGATGCCCATCCAGCGCCGCATCCCCAAGCGGGGCTTCACCAACCCGTTCCGGGTGGAGTACGCCATCGTCAACGTCGGCGAGCTGGAGCGGATCGACCCGAAGGAGCCGGTGACCCTCGAGTCGCTGCTCGCCTCGGGCTCGGTCAAGGACGGCCGGGACGGCCTGAAGATCCTGGGCGACGGCGATCTCACCAAGGCAATCACCGTGCGCGCCCATAAGGTGAGCGCGCAGGCGCGGGAGAAGATCGAGAAGGCGGGCGGCAAGATCGAGCTGATCACCGCGACCCCCCGCAAGACCCCGCAGCAGCGCAAGGCCGAGGAGCGAGCGGCCGCCGCCGCCGCAAAGGGCGCGAAGGCTCAGCTGCGATGATACTGTGGGGGCGGCATCCAGCCCCCTGAAGAGAGGCCTACAGACGTGTCGTTCGCCAACGCCTTCAGCAACCTGTTCAAGATCCAGGAGCTGCGCAAACGCCTCGCTTTCACCCTGGGGCTGCTCGCGGTCTACCGGATCGGCGTCTTCGTCACCCTCCCGGGCGTGAACCGGGTGGTGATGAAGAAGGCCATCGAGACCAGCGGCGGCTTCTTGAACCTCTTCAACCTCTTCACCGGCGGCGCCCTCGAGCAGCTCTCCATCTTCGCGCTGGGCATCATGCCCTACGTCAGCGCGAGCATCATCCTCCAGCTCCTCACCGTGGTGGTGCCGCAGCTGGAGAAGCTCTCCAAGGAAGGAGAGATGGGCCGGCGCAAGATCACCCAGTACACGCGCTACGGCACCATCCTGCTCTCGATCGTGCAAGGCTTCGGCATCGCCCGCTACCTGGAGTCCGTCCGCGCCGGCACCGAGAGCGTGGTGCCCGACGACGTCAAGGGCTGGGGCTTCCGCATCCTCACCGTCATCACCCTCACCTCCGGCACCGCCTTCATCATGTGGCTGGGCGAGCAGATCACCGAGCGGGGCATCGGCAACGGCATCTCCCTGATCATCTTCGCTGGCATCGTGGCGCGCATGCCGCAGGCCATCGTGCAGACCTGGACCACCTTCCAGGACAAGGCGGAGGGGTCCGACGTCGACCTGCTCATCCTGGCGGCGGTGATGCTGATCACCATCGCGGTGATCACCTTCGTCGAACGCGCCTACCGGAAGATCCCGGTGCACTACGCCAAACGGGTCGTAGGCAAGCAGACTTTCAGCGGCCAGAGCACGCACCTGCCGCTCAAGGTCAACATGGCGGGCGTCATCCCGCCCATCTTCGCCAGCTCGATCCTGCTCTTCCCCGCCACCCTCGCCACCTGGATCCCGGCCTTCAAGCCCTTCGCGGACGCCATGCAGCGGGGCGGCTGGATCTACGACGGCCTGTACGTGATCGGGATCATCTTCTTCGCTTACTTCTATACCGCGGTGACCTTCAATCCTGTCGACGTGGCCGACAATCTCAAGAAGTACGGCGGCTACATCCCGGGCATCCGGCCGGGCAAGAAGACCGCCGATTACATCGACCACGTGCTCAGCCGCATTACGTTCGGTGGCGCCCTCTACATGTCCGCCGTCTGCGTGCTGCCCTCCATCCTGATCACCAAGTACAACGTGCCGTTCCAGTTCGGCGGCACCGCGCTCCTGATCGTGGTGGGCGTCGCGCTGGATACCGTGCAGCAGATCGAGAGCCATCTGATCACCCGGCACTACGAGGGCTTCACCGGCCCGCGCGGTCCGCGGATCCGCGGGCGCCGCGACATCACCGGCGCGCCCGCCGCCGCTTGAGGTCGAGGGGCGACGCGTGCTGAACCTCATCTTCCTCGGTCCGCCCGGAGCGGGGAAAGGCACGCAGGCGCAGCGCCTGGCGAAGCGATTCGGCATCCCGCAGCTGTCCACCGGGGACATCCTCAGGCGGGCAGTGGCGGAAGGATCGCCGGTGGGAATGAAAGCCAAGGCTCTGATGGAGTCGGGCAAGCTGGTGCCGGACGAGGTGGTAAACGAGATCGTCGACGAGGCGCTGGCCAGGCCCGAAGCGCAGCGCGGCTTCTTGCTCGACGGATTTCCCCGCACCGTGGCCCAGGCCACCGCGCTGGACGAGATGCTGGCGCGCCGCAGCCGCAAGATCGACTACGTCCTGAACCTGGACGTGCCGGCCGAGGCCCTGGTCGACCGGCTGAGCGGCCGCCTGAGCTGCCCCAAGGACGGCTCGGTGTACCACTTGCGGACCAACCCACCCAGGCGGCCGGGCCTGTGCGACAAGGACGGAACGCCGCTCGTCCAGCGGCCCGACGACCAGCCCGAAGCCGTCCGCCGGCGCCTGGCGGAGTATCAGAACAAGACTGCGCTGCTCACCGGCTACTACAAGCCGCGCAAGGTGCTGCGCACCATCGAAGGGGTGGGCACGCCCGAGGAGGTCGAGGGGCGGATCGTCTCGGCGCTCCGCGACCACCTCACCGGGGGGCCCGCGCAGCCGTAATGGGCATCGAGCTGAAGACATCCGACGAGATCGCCGTCATGCGCGAGGCCGGCCTCGTCGTTTTCGAAGTCCTCGAGGTGCTTTCCCGGCTGGTCGAACCCGGCATCACGCTGGAGGAGCTCGACCAGGCCGCCAAGCGCGAGACCGAGAAGCGCGGCGCGACCTGTGCCTTCAAGGACCTCTACGGGTTCCCCAAGCACATCTGCATCTCGGTGAACGACCAGGTCGTCCACGGCATCCCCGGCAAGCGAAAGCTCCTGGAGGGCGATCTGGTCAAGCTCGACCACGGCGCCGTGGTGCGCGGCTGGTATGGCGACTCCGCCCGCACCGTCCCGGTCGGCCGGGTGTCGCCTGACGCACAGAAGCTCCTCGAGGTGACCCGGGACAGCCTCGAGGCGGGCATCCGCGCGATGGTGGTGGGCAACCGGGTCTCCGACATCGGCGCGGCGGTCGAGTCGGTGGTTGCGCCGCACGGATACGGCATCGTGCGCGACTACGTGGGCCACGGGATCGGAAAGCGTCCGCACGAGGACCCACAGGTCCCCAACTACGGCCCGGCCCTCTGGGGGCGCGGGCAGCCGAATCCGCGCCTGCGCGCGGGCCTCGTGCTGGCGGTGGAGCCGATGATCAACGTCGGCACCCACGAGACCCGCACCCTGGGCGACGGCTGGACGGTCGTGACCAGGGACGGGAAGTACTCGGCCCACTTCGAGCACACCATCGCGGTCACCGAAACGGGACCGGAGGTCCTGACCCGCCCATGATCCCCCTTCTCGTTGCCGCCGCCGCAGGGCACGCCTACCTGCTTCCCTGGGGAGTGCTCTTCGAGCTGCCGGTTCCCGGCGAAAGGGCTTGCGCGATCAGCTCGCTGCAATTCGGGCCGTCGGACGGAAAGTGGCAGCGGGGCACCCAGCAGGACAAGCCCGTGTCCTGCGAAGTCCGGCAGCTGGTGCAGCCCGGCCCGCTCCTGCCGACCTGGACCGAGGCGGCGGAGATGGGCGAGGTGAGCGTCACCTACACCGTCCAGGGCAGCGAGGAGCCGCGGACGATCACCCTCCAGGCCGAGCCGCTCGATGCCAAGATGCTCGAGGGCCCCGCCGTGGCACTGGCCGCCACGGTGCAAAAGGTGAAGAACGACGTCCGATCGGTGGTCACGAGTCACGCCTCGCACCCGGTGCTGGTCGGGGACGCGATCGCCGGCCTGGGCAAGCCCAAGGACGGTTGCCGGGGGCCGGGTCCCTCGGCGGTGCTGCAGAAGGGGGAATCGCTCCTGGACGTGCGGCCCGGGCTGCTCTCGCCGTCGATGAAGGTCTGGGTCGCGGTGTTCAGGGGGCAGAAGCGATGCAGCTGGGTCCAGGCGGCGACCCAGCACCGCTGAGACGGGCGGGCGAGCGCCCGAGGCCGCCCGCGTCCTTGACACCGTGCGGCGCCCCTGTTATCAGCACCGGTCCCTTCCAAGCCGGGGAGGCCCCAGCCGCTGTTCGAAAGCGGCAGTCGGGGTGCGGCGCGGAAGGGTGCGAAATGCTCGGTTGTTGAAGTGTTTTCATGAGTTCCGGGGACCCGGGAGGAAGCCGTGAAGGTCCGCGCTTCGGTGAGGAAGATCTGCGTGAAGTGCAAGGTGATCCGCCGCAAGGGCGTGGTACGCGTGATCTGCGCCGCGAATCCGCGCCACAAGCAGAGGCAGGGATAGATGGCGCGCATCTCGGGAGTCGACCTTCCCCGCGAGAAACAGATCCAGATCTCGCTCACGTACCTGTACGGGATCGGCAACACCAGCGCGAAGAAGGTGTGCGCGCTGGCCCAGATCGATCCGACCCGGCGGACCAAGGACCTGACCGACGACGAGGTCCACCGGATCCGCGAGACGCTGGAGCAGAACTACAAGGTCGAGGGCGACCTGCGCCGCGAGGTGAGCCTCAACATCAAGCGGCTGATGGACCTGGGCTGCTACCGCGGCCTGCGCCACCGCAAGGGCCTGCCCGTGCGCGGCCAGCGGACCCACACCAACGCGCGCACGCGCAAGGGGCCGAAGCGCGGGATCGTCCGCCGCGCGGTCGCCGCCGCCCCGCCGCCGAAGGCATAACCAGAGGACCGACCCTACATGGCCGAAGAGCAAAAGCCAGCCACGCCCCCCGCTGCCGCGGGCGCTGCCGCAACGACGGCGCCGACGCCGAAGAAGGCGAAGAAGAAGACCAAGAAGAACGTGCAGACCGGGATCGTCTACATCCAGAGCACGTTCAACAACACCATCATCACCATCACCGACGTGAGCGGGAACGTGATCAGCTGGTCGTCGGCGGGCGCGCGCGGATTCAAGGGCTCGCGCAAGTCGACTCCGTTCGCCGCGCAGGTGGCGGCGGGCGACGCGGCCGCCAAGGCGATGGAGCACGGCCTCAAGAACGTGAGCGTGCTGGTGAAGGGCCCGGGGGCGGGCCGCGAGTCGGCGCTGCGCGCGCTGGCCGCCGCCGGCCTCAAGGTCTCGCTCATCCGGGACATCACGCCCATCCCGCACAACGGCTGCCGGCCGCCCAAGCGCCGCCGCGTGTAGAAGGACTTAGACGACGATGGCTCGCTATACCGAAAGCTCCTGCCGCATCTGCAGGCGCGAAAACTTGAAGATGTACCTGAAGGGCGACCGCTGCTACACGGACAAGTGCGCCATCGAGCGCCGCCCGTACCCTCCCGGCCAGCACGGCCAGGGTCGGGCCAAGTTCTCCGAGTACGGCGTGCAGCTGCGCGAGAAGCAGAAGGTGAAGCGCCTCTACGGCCTTCTCGAGACGCAGTTCCGCGGCTACTACGCGCGCGGCTCGGCGGCCAAGGGGAAGACCGGCGAGAACCTGCTGCAGCTCCTCGAGCAGCGCCTCGACAACGTGGTCTTCCGGCTCGGCTTCGCCGACACCCGCGCCGAGGCGCGGCAGCTGGTGCGGCACGGGCACTTCCGGGTGAATGGCAGGAAGGTGAACATCCCCTCCTTCCAGGTCAAAGTCGGCGACGAAGTCGCGGTCAAGGACAAGAGCACCAAAGTAGTCCGCATCAACGAGGCGCTGGAGGCGGTCGACCGCCGTGGCGTTCCCGCCTGGCTGGAGCTGGACAAGGGGTCGTTCAAGGGCACGGTCAAGGCGCAGCCCTCGCGCGACGACATCACCATGCCTATCCAGGAGCAGCTGATCGTCGAGCTCTACTCGAAGTAGGCAGTCGCAGTCGAAGCAACGCGGCGGACGACCCGATGGAGCCCGGAATCGACCGGGAGCAGGGCGGCGCCGCAAAGGAGAAGCAAAACGTGGCAGACGCTTTGATGACCAAGAACTGGCGCGACCTGATCAAGCCCCGCGGGCTGTCCGTCGATCAGGAGTCCCTCACCGACACCTACGGCAAGTTCGTCGCCGAGCCGCTCGAGCGCGGCTTCGGCATCACCCTGGGCAACGCGCTCCGGCGGGTGCTCTTGTCGTCCCTGCAGGGCGCGGCGATCACTTCCATCCGGGTGGAGGGCGTGGAGCACGAGTTCACCACCATCCCCAACGTCGCCGAGGACGTGACGGACATCATCCTGAACCTCAAGGAGGTCCTCCTGCGCATGCACACCCAGGAGGAGAAGACGATCCGCATCGAGGTGGAGGGGCCCAAGGAAGTGAAGGCGGGCGACATCGTGGTCGACCAGGACGTCGAAGTGCTCAACCCCGGCCACCACCTCTTCACCATCAGCGAGGGCGGGCGGGTGCGCATGGAGATGACCGCTCGGCGCGGCCGCGGCTACGTCCCGGCGGAGCGGAACAAGGTGGCGGGCGCGCCCATCGGGGTGATCCCGGTCGACTCGCTGTTCAGCCCGATCAAGAAGGTCAACTACCAGGTCACCAACGCGCGCGTCGGCCAGGTCACCGACTACGACCGGCTCTCCCTCGAGGTGTGGACCAACGGCAGCGTGTCACCCGCCGACGCGGTGGCTTACGCGGCGAAGATCGTCAAAGAGCAGCTGTCGATCTTCATCAGCTTCGACGAGACGCAGGAGCCCGCGCCGCTGGAGACGCCGGTCAAGGCGGAGGAGAAGCTCAACGAGAACCTCTTCCGCTCGGTGGACGAGCTGGAGCTGTCGGTGCGCTCGGCCAACTGCCTGCAGAACGCCAACATCAAGACCATCGGCGACCTGGTGCAGAAGACCGAGGCCGAGATGCTCAAGACCAAGAACTTCGGCCGCAAGTCGCTGAAGGAGATCAAGGAGATCCTCGCCGAGATGGGGCTCTCCTTGGGCATGAAGCTGGAGAACTGGCCGCCCAAGGCGCCGACCGCGCCGGCGCCGATGCTCAAGCAGTAAGTCGGAGGGAGAGCGAACGATGTCGCGCCACATGAACACCGGCCGCAAGCTGAGCCGGAACACCAGCCACCGCAGGGCGCTCCTCGACAACCTGGTGCGCAGCGTGATCCTGAGCGAGAGCATCCGGACCACGACCGCCAAGGCGAAGGAGGCTCGCCGGGTGGTGGAGAAGATCATCACCAAGGCGCGCGAGGGGACGCTGGCGGCGCGGCGCAACGTGCACCGCACCGTCCGCGATCAGGCGGCGCTGGCCAAGCTGTTCGACGCGATCGCCCCCCGCTTCAAGACCCGCCCCGGCGGCTACACCCGCATCGTCCACATCCAGAACCGGGTGGGCGACAACGCCCCCATGGCCATCCTCGAATTGGTCGAGAAATCCAAGACCGAGGAGAAGCCCGCCGAACCGGAAAAGAAGCCCAAGAAGTCCGAAGCGAAGGCCAAGGCTTCCGAGCCCGACAAGAAGACCGAGAAGAAGCCGGCCAAGCCGAAGAAGGAAAAGAAGCCCGAACCCGAAAAGCGCTAGCTCCCTCCCCACGCTCCTTCTCGAAGGCGGCAGGCCCCGTGGCCTCGCCGCCTTCCGTATTTCCCCGCCCCCAGCACTGGTCTAAGAGCGTTTCACGCAGAGGGCGCGGAGGAGGGGGAGGATGGGAGGAGCGTTTGGTTGGATCTCCAAATCGATCATTGGTGCTGCGATCGAAGTACATCGAGAGCTGGGTCCCGGGCTTTTTGAATCCGTCTACGAGGCGTGTCTTGCATACGAGCTAGAGCACAACGGCTTCAAGGTCGAGCGCCAGAAGACCCTGCCGGTCTCATACAAAGAGATCATTCTTGAGCAAGGCTATCGTCTCGACCTCGTAGTGCAGGACGAAGTAGTCGTCGAGCTGAAATCTCTCGAGCGAATACAACCGGTGCATGAATCGCAGCTCCTGACTTACTTGAAACTCTCACGTTATCGGCTCGGACTCCTGATCAACTTCAACGTACCTGTGCTGCGGCACGGGATACGGCGCTTAGTCAACAAGTTACCTGAAACAGAATCCTCTGCGCTCTCCCCCTCCTCCGCGCCCTCTGCGTGAAACGTTTGTAGCCCTACGGGGTGGAGAGGCGGACGCGGATGCGGGAGATCAGTTCGGCGTTTTCGAAGGGCTTGCGGATGAATTCCTCGGCGCCGGCGGCCAGGGCGCGTTCGACCACGTCCTTGCCCGGGCGGGCGGAGACGACGAAGACGGGCACTTCGGCGGTGCGGGGATCACTCTTCAGCTCCTTGCACAGATCGATGCCGTCCCGGTCCGGCATGGCGATGTCCAGGAGCACCAGGTCGGGCGGGCCCTGCTGCAGCTGCTCCAGCGCCGCGGCGGCGCTGGTCGCCACGCTGGACTCGATGCCTTCCAGCTCGAGCAGGGTGGAGAGGAAGGTGACGATCTCGGGATCGTCGTCCACGACCAGCACCTTGCTGGGGGGGCCGGGATTCATCACTTCAGCTCCGTCTCGTAATGGCCGCGATCGCAGTCGAGCGCCAGCGACTGCAGCGGCAGGTTCCTGGGGGGCCGGCGGAGGATCCTCCCCGAGCCGTCGTGGACGGCGAACGCCTTGTCCAGGTCGAGCGGCAGGCTCTCGCCGGCCGCGATCTCGTCCCGTGAGTGGGAGTAGATCCCGTTGACGACGATGCGGGCGCGCTTCCAGGCGAATCGCGAGTCGTTGCGCACGAAGATGAGGGTGGAGACCGGCAGGTCGACGTGCTGCACCTTCACGTAGACGCCCAGCGGGTTGGACGAGTAGAGCTGGCCGGCCAGCGTGGCTGCCACGATCAGCCCATAGCAGCCGAGGGCATAGGCGCGCCAGCGGGAGTGCTCGGGCCGTGCGCGAAAGTCGCCAACCGCCGTCGCCCCGCGGGTGCGGGCCCGCACGAAGATCCGGACCAGTCCACCGGCCAGGGCCGACAGCCCGCGGGCCAGGAAAGACGGGCGCTTGGGCGCGGGCGGCTCGGCCGGCCGGGCGCGGGCAGGCTCGGCCGCCGCCGGGGGGGTCGTCACAGGTGTCGGCGTCCGGGCAGGGTCGGGCCGGGCCGGGGCTGCCCGCGGAGTGACTGCGGGCATCGCCGCGGCAGGCACCATCGTTGCCGGCGTCGCCACGCGGGCGGCTGCGGTCCGGCTCGGGCGCGCCGCCACCCCAGCGGGGGTGGCCATTGGCGTCATCACCGGGATGCCGCCGGGAGTCGGAGGAACGGGGCGCGCCATCGGCGCGGAAGCCGCCCCGCCCGAGCCACTGGCCATGGGCGGGCGCGGTGTCGCGGCAGGCGTCCGGAGCGGCGCGCCGGGAGCCGGCGGGGAAGACCGGGCTGGCTGTGCCGGCGGCGGGACTACGCGCGGCGGTTGAGACGGGATGGGCGAGACCGGCGGCGCTGCTCCGGCGCGGGGCGGCTGAAGTGCCCGCGGCGACTGCGAAATCGCCGGTGCTGCGCCGGGAGCTGCCAGGGGAGCGGGCCGGGGCGATGGCGGCGGAGCAGCGCCTCCTGATGCAGCCGTGGGTCGTGCAGGCTGCGGTCCTGGGACGCCCGGCCTGGGAACCGGAGTCGCCGGCACCGCAGCGGGCGCGAGGCGCAGCGGCTGCGAGGGCGAAGGCCCCGATCCCGCCGGCGCGGCCTGCGGAGCGAGTGGCGCGACGGGAGCGGCCGCGCCCACTGCAGGAGCCCCGGGCGGACGTGGTGCCGCGTTCGCTGGGCGGGCGGGAGGCGGAGCGGATGGCGGTCGCGGCGGAGGTGGCGCCGGCCTTGCGGCTACCGGACGCTGTGCGCCCGGAGGCGGAGGGGGAGGTGGCACCGGCCGCGCTCCCGGAGGACGGGGAGGCGCGGGCGTGCCAGGCGCCGATGGCCGACCCCCCGCCGGCGGGGGACCCGACGAGACGGGCCGCGGTGGTGCCGGGGTTGGTCCAGCGCCTGGCCGCGGGACGCCGGGGGCCGCGCCGGGCGGACCTGCTGCCGGACCCAGTGGAGGGCGGGGGGTCTGGGCAGGCGCGGCTGGCCGGACTGCTGGCGTGCCAGCGGGCGCTGCGGCGCCAGGCTGCCCTGCCTGAGCCGCCCCCGGGGGCGGCTCAGGCAGGGCAGCCGGAAGCGTCCCGGAGGCCTCTTCGGGCTCTGAAGGCGAGGACGCAGCGCCGCCGGACGACGGCGGTTTTCCCGGTTCGCGCGGCTGCTCGGGCTCGCCCACTCTCGCATCGTACCGGATGAGCCGACCGAGGCAAGCCTGCCACCGGGCGCCGTCGGAAAGAGGTCGCCGCGGGGCCGGTAGGTTCGCGAACTACATCATAACACATCGTGATTACAGGTACTTGGCCGGAGGACTGTCGAGCTCGTCACAGCCTCGCCGGACCCTCGCCGAAGGGGGTCCCCCCCAACGCCCCGAGAGTCGCTCAACGCGTAGCGTCATCCGGTCGGGCCGCGAACCCGGCGGCCCGGCGAAACGCGGGGTCGGCAGCGAACGGGGCGAAGGCCGGGTCTGCCTCCATCTGCTCGCGCGATCGGTGGATCGCTTCCGCCGTGGCGCGGTCGAGCGCCTCGCCCTTCACCCCTTGCTCGGCAAAACGCTCCCGGGCCGCCTTCTCCAACCGTACGTTCGCAGACGCCAGGGCTTCCGCCGCGCGGGAGCGGTCGCCCCGGCGGGCGAGCCAGAGCGCGCGTCCGAACCATCCCTCCGGGGCGTCCGGGGCAACCTCCACCAGCCGATCGAAAGTGCGGCCCGCTTCCTCCACCTGCCCGTCCTGGAGCAGCGCGGCCCCGTAGTGGAACAGGGCAGGCACGTTGCGCGATTCGAGGTGCACCGCGGTCTCGTAGTCGCGGAGGGCCGCTTTTGCGTCGCCGGCGCGCTGGTGGAGATTTCCCCGCGAGAGGAGGAGGTACAGGTTCGTCGGTTGACCCCGCAGCGCAGCCGTGAGCTCCTCGCGCGCGTCGGCTAGCTTGCCCTGGTCGGTGAGCACGCGCGCGGCGCCGATACGCGCGGTGAACGCTCCCGGATCCCTGGTCGCGGCCTCCCGGTACGCGGCGAGCGCCTCGTCTTTCTTGCCCAGGTCGTAGAGCACGTCTCCCAGGCGCTCGAGCGGCAAGGGCCTCTTCGGCGCGAGCCGCGCCGCCTCGCGGTACTCCGCGGCTGCTTCCTCGCGCTTGCCGTTGTTCACCAGCACGTTGCCTCGCGCCAGGTGCGGGGCGGAGGGATCGCCCGTGCAGGCGGCGCAGGCGAGCAGGGTGGCGAGACAGCGCATCGGGGCGGGCGAGTCTATGCGAAAGCCGCGCGCGGCCAGCGTGAAAAGATGTCGCGGCCGCCGAAGCGATCGATTGGCGTGCAGCGAACAACCAGTGGAGCGCCGCGAACCTGATCCGCGCAGCGAGAAAGCCGCCATGGCCTACACGGACGACACGTTGACCGAGCAGGCGAACGGGTCGCCGCTGCCGCAGGCGGTGGCTCGCGCAGGAGCAGCAGGCCTCAGCGGGCGGCGGGAAGGCGGACGGCGAACGTCGCTCCCGAGTCCGTGTCCAGGAGCGACAGCTGGCCGCCGTGAGCCTGCGCGATCTCCCGCGAGGTCGACAGGCCCAGGCCATTGCCGCCCGGCCGGGTGGTGACGAAGCGCTGGAAGATGCGCTCGCGATCCTTGGGCGGCACGCCGGGCCCGTCGTCCGCGACCAGCACCTCGGCCTGGCCGTCGACCGCGCGAGTCGTCACCTGGATGCGGCTGCGGGCGAAATCGAGCGCGTTCAGGAGCAGGTTGAGCAAGAGCTGCCGCACCGCGAACGGATCGCACACCACCCGCGGCGGCTCGCCCGACACCTCCTGCAGCTGCAGCTCCTTCATCCGCGCCATCGGGCGCACCATCGACAGCGCGTCACGGACCAGCTCGTTGACGTCGCGCGCGATGCGGGCCCCCCGCTCGCCGCTGGAGTAGCTCATGAAGCTCTGCAGCTGGGCGACGGTGCGGCGGGTCTCGTTCTCCACCTCGCGCAAGTGGCGCATCACCTTCGGATCGGTGCCGGCCTTTTCCCCGGTGGTGCGCGCCAGCTCCCCGAAGCCCAGGATCACGGTCAGCGCGTTCTTCATCTCGTGCGCGAACCCCGCCGTGAGCAGGCCGACCGTGCTGGTCCGCTGCGCCCGCTCCAGCGCGTGCGAGATCTCCCCCAGGCGCCGCTGCAGGATCCATCCCGAAGCGACCCCGAACACCGCGAGCAGCACCACGGCCAGGTACATCAGGCCGCCCAGGTTTACGCCTTTCCAGAGGCCGACCACCAGGGCAACAGTGGCCAGAAGGAAGATCACCGGGCCCCAGTAGAGCGCAGCCATCGCCACGCGGCGGGCGGCTTGCGCGGCGAGCAGGCCGGGAGAAGCGGGTTTGCGAGGGGGCACGGAGCGCAACCTACCAGAACTTCCGGCCGGACCGCTTCGGGGGCATCATGCTTCCCGTGGAAGCGCTCCGAGGGCGCCGCGTGCTGCTCTGCGTGGGCGGCGGGATCGCGGCGTACAAGTCGTGCGAGGTGGCGCGGCTGTGCGGCAAGGCCGGCGCCGAGGTGCGCGTCGCGCTGACGCCGGCGGCGCAGCGGTTCGTGACCGCGCTGACCTTCCAGGCGCTCACCGGCACGCCGGCGTCGACCGACTTGTTCGACGCGCAGCAAGAGCTGGCCGCTGGGCACATCGCGCTGGCGGATTGGGCCGAGCTGGCGGTGGTCGCTCCCGCCACGGCGGATCTGCTGGCGCGGCTGCGAGCAGGCGTCGCCGACGAGGTGGTCACTGCGACGCTGATCGCGATCGACCCGTCGCGTTGGCTGCTCGCCCCCGCCATGAACGAGCGCATGTGGGCGAGCCCTGCCACGGCGGAGAACGTGCGGGTGCTGCGCGAGCGCGGCGCCCGGATGGTGGGACCCGCCGTGGGAGAGATGGCGGAGCGCTCCCATTCCGGGCCGGGCCGCATGTCCGAGCCGGCGGAGATCGTCCAGGCCATCGCCGGTGCCTTGGTCCCCCGCGACCTCGCCGGCGTGCCGGTGCTGGTGACCGCGGGGCCCACCCGCGAGGCGCTCGACCCGGTCCGGTTCCTCAGCAACCCCTCCAGCGGCAGGATGGGGTTCGCCCTGGCGGAGGCGGCGCGCGATCGCGGAGCGGAAGTGACGCTGATCGCGGGACCGACCGAGGTGCCGCCGCCCCCGGGCGTCCGCTTCGTCCGGATCGTCAGCGCGCAGGAGCTGCAGCAAGCGGTGGACGAGTCGCTCGACGGGGCGCGGGCGGTGGTGATGGCGGCGGCGGTCAGCGACCAGCGGCCGGTGCAAGCTGCGCCGCAGAAGGTGAAGAAGACGGACGGCGAGGAGCTGCTGCGGCTGGTGCGCACGCCGGACATCCTGGCGGGCCTGGGGGCCCGCTACGCCGCCGAGGCGCGGCGCCCGGTGCTGGTAGGGTTTGCCGCCGAGACCGAGAAAGTCGAGGAGCACGCCCGGGAGAAGCTGCAGCGCAAGAACCTGGACCTGATCGTGGCCAACGACGTCTCCGGGCAGGAAGCCGGGTTCGCCTCGGAGACCAATCGGGTAGTGGTGCTGGATCGCGACGGCGGCCGGGCCGAGCTGTCGGGCAGCAAGCTGGCCGTGGCGCACGCGATCTGGGACCGCGTCCGCGCCCGCCTCCGGTGAGGCCCCTGGCCCCGCCTTCCGTTATAGTCGAGGGGTGCAAAACGAAGTGCACGCCGAGCTGGCGGCCGCCGTGTCCGAACTGCGCGCCTACTTGAACTGGGCGGGGGAGGGCGGACCACTGATGGTGTCGTTCCCTTCAGCCTCTCCCTCTCCCTCTCCCTCGACCTCGACCTTGCCCTCTCCCTCGACCTCGATGCCCAAGCTCCCGATCGTCTCGCTCGAGTCAGTCCGCTCCGAGATGGGCGAATGCACTCTCTGCAAGCTCCACAAGGGGCGGCACACCATCGTCTTCGGCGTCGGCAACCCGCAAGCGCGGCTCATGTTCGTCGGGGAAGCGCCCGGCGAGGACGAGGACCTGAAAGGCGAGCCCTTCGTGGGCAAGGCCGGCCAGCTGCTCACCAAGATGATCGAGGCGATGGGCCTTGGCCGCGAGGACGTCTACATCTGCAACACGGTGAAGTGCAGGCCGCCCAACAACCGCAACCCGGAGCCCGACGAGCTGGCCGCCTGCGAGCCGTTCCTCAAGGGGCAGCTCGCCTCGGTCAAGCCGGAGGCGATCGTCACCCTGGGCAAATTCGCGGCTCAGGCGCTGCTGCGCGACCAGACCCCGATCACCCGCCTGCGCGGCCAGTGGCGCGAGTACGAAGGCATCCCGGTGATGCCGACCTTCCATCCCGCGTACCTCTTGCGCAGCCCGCAGGAGAAGGGGAAGGTCTGGGACGACTTGCAGTCCGTGATGAAGAAACTGGGACTGGAGCGCAAGCGATGATCCCCGCGCTCGCTGCCGCCTCGTTCGTCGCCTACGCCGAGCTGGTCGGCTCCGTGGATCCCGGCTCTGCGCGCTACCTGATCGACGCGATCCAGGACGCCGAGGCGCAAGGCGCCGAGGCGCTGCTCATCCGCATGGACACTCCGGGAGGGCTTCTCTCCTCCACCCGCGACATCGTGCAGGCGGAGCTGTCGGCCAAGGTGCCGGTGGTGGTGTGGGTGGGACCCCCCGGGGCGCGGGCGGGCTCGGCGGGCGTGTTCATCACGCTCGCCGCGCACGTGGCGGCGATGGCGCCGTCGAGCAACATCGGCGCGGCGCATCCGATCAGCATCGGGGGCGGGGGCGGGGGCGAGAAGAACTCCGACCTGGAAACCATGCTGAAGAAGATCGAGAACGACACGGCTGCGTTCGTCCACGGGATCGCCGAGCGGCGCTCGCGCAACGTGGACTGGGCGGAGAAGGCGGTCCGCGAGAGCGTCTCGATCACCGCCAGCGAAGCGCTGCGGGAGAAGGTCATCGACCTGGTCGCCGAGGACGTCCCGGAGCTGCTCCGCAAGATCGACGGACGCGAGGTGAAGCTGGGCGGAGAGACCCGCCGGCTGCGCACTGCCGGAGCCGAGCTGCGGACGGTCGAGTGGACCGTGCGCGACCGCGTGCTGCACGCGCTGGCCGACCCGCAGATCGCGTACCTCATCGCCATGCTCGGGGTGATCGGGATCATGCTGGAGCTGTTCCATCCCGGCACCATCGTCCCCGGAGTGGTCGGAGCGATGTGCATTCTCATCGCCGGGGTCGCCTTCCAGACGCTGCCGGTCAACGTCGGCGCGCTCGCGCTCTGCCTGCTGGGCGTGGGCCTGTTGGTGGCGGAGATGTACGTGGGCGGGCACGGCTGGTTCATCGGCGCGGGCATCGTCTGCATCGTGATCGGATCGCTCCTCCTCATCGGGCACACCGGCCGCGGTTTCTGGGCCGATGCGGACTTCGGCCTGGGGTGGCGGGTGGTGCTCCCGGTGGGCGCCGCGCTCGGCCTGATCAGCGCCACCCTGGTGTGGAAGCTCACCAGCAGCGCGGGCCAGCCGCTCCAATCCGGCGCCCCGGGGCTGCTCGGGGAGGAGGGCGAGGTGCGCGAGGCCATCGGTCCCGGAGGAGGGCGCGTGCTGGTGCACGGCGAGTTGTGGACCGCGCACGCGCGCGCGCCCATCCCGGAAGGCGCCCGCGTCCGCGTGGTGGGCGTGCGCGGCCTCACCGTCGAAGTGATGCCGCTCGAGCAGCAGCTCAAGGAGGCAACGTGAGCCCCTTCTGGTTCTTCCTCGTCCCCGTCGGGCTGTGGCTCATCGCCGGGCTGCGCGTCATCCAGGAGTACGAGTCGGGCGTCATCTTCCGCCTGGGTCGCTTCGCGGAGGTGAAGCGCGCCGGCCTCAACTGGATCGTGCCGGGCGTAGACCGCATGGTGAAGGTCGACCTGCGCACGGTCACGCGCGACGTGCCGCCGCAGGACGTGATCACCCGCGACAACGTGAGCCTCAAGGTGAGCGCGGTGATCTACTTCCGCGTCATCGACGCCGGCCGCGCCATCATCCAGGTCGAGAACTTCCTCTACGCGACCTCGCAGCTGGCGCAGACGACCCTGCGCAGCACGCTGGGCAAGCTCGAGCTGGACGACCTGCTCGCGCAGCGCGAGAAGATCAACAAGGAGCTGCAGCTGGTGCTCGACCTGCACACCGAGCCCTGGGGCATCAAGGTCACGGCGGTCGAGGTGAAGGCCATCGACCTGCCGCCGGAGATGCAGCGGGCGATGGCGCGGCAGGCGGAGGCGGAGCGCGAACGCCGTGCCAAGGTGATCGCCGCCGAGGGCGAATACCAGGCGGCCGAGAAGCTGGGCATGGCGGCGGACGTGATCGACGCGCACCCGGCGGCGCTGCAGCTGCGCTACCTGCAGACGCTGGTCGAGATCAGCGCCGAGAAGGCCTCGACCACCATTTTCCCGGTGCCCATCGACCTGATCCGGCCGTTCATCGACGCGAAGCTGAAGCCGCAGTCGCTCCCGACGCCGCGGTCCCCCGCCCACGTCGGGGCGCCCGCGCCGCAGATGCAGCCGCAGTCCCCGCAGCGGCCGCTGCCGCCGCGCACGCCTCCCCAGGGCGATCAGAATGGGTGACCCGTACGGGCTCCGCCGGGTGGTGCGCCCAAAGGGCGCGCTGCCGCAGCAGGCGGAGGTGCTCGATCCGCACCTCCCGCTGGGGCCCGACGAGCTGTCCATCGAGGTGGACCGCCTCAACGTGGACGCCGCGAGCTTCCGCCAGCTCTCGCAGGAAGCTGCAGGCGACCCGCAGCGCATCTCTTCCCGGGTGGTGGAGATCGTCCGGGAGCGGGGGAAGATGCACAACCCGGTGACCGGCTCGGGCGGCATGCTCATCGGACGCGTGGCCCAGGTCGGACCCGAGCATCCCGCTGCTTCCGAGCTGAAGCCGGGCGACCGCGTCGCGACGCTGGTCTCCCTCACCCTGACGCCTCTCTCGCTGCAACAGATCGAGCGCGTGCACCCGCGGGCCGAGCGGCTCGACGTGCGCGGCCAGGCGATCCTCTTCGCCACCGGGCTCTGGGCGCGCCTGCCCGAGGACCTCCCCGAGGCCGTGGCGCTGGCGGTGCTCGACGTCTGCGGCGCCCCGGCCTGGGTTGCCCGGCTGGCGCGCCCGGGCGAGCGCGTCCTGGTGGTCGGCGCCGGGAAGAGCGGGTCCCTTGCCTGCGCCCAGGCGCGCAAGAACGGCGCCCACGTGACGGCGCTCGACTATCGTCCGGACGCGCCGCGCAGGCTGGTCCACGAGGACCTGGCCGACGCGGCCATCGCCGTCGACGCCACGCAGCCGCTGGAGGTGTACGCCCGCGCGCGGCAAGAAGGCCTCTACGACCTGGTGGTCGACTGCGCCAGCCTTCCCGGGACCGAGATGGCGAGCATCCTGGCTGCGCGCGACGGCGGCGAGGTCCTCTTCTTCAACATGGCTACCAGCTTCACCGCGGCGGCGCTGGGAGCGGAGGGCGCCGGCAAGGACGTCCGCCTCACCATCGGGAACGGATACGCTCGCGGTCACGCCGAGCTGGCCCTGGAGCTGGTCCGCTCGACCCCTGCGCTGCAGCGCCTGTTCGCGTCCCGGGTGGGATGAGGAGCGCGTCCGCGATCGCGCTGGCGGGAGGCCGCAGCGCGCGCTTCGGATCGGACAAGGCGCTGGCGACCTTCGGCGGCGCGCCGCTCCTGGCGGCGGTCCTGCGCGGCCTGCGCGCGGAGTTCGAAGAGGTGCTGGTGGTGGGGAAGCGCGCCGAGCCGTACGCGCCCTTCGGCGCGCGCGTGGTGCTGGACCGATCCGAGCTGTACACCCCGCTGAGCGGTCTCGAGGCAGGCCTCGCTGCCGCCTCGTCGCCGCTCATCTTCTGCTGCGCGGGCGACATGCCGTTCGCGGCCGACGGAGCTCTGCTCGACGCGCTGTTCGCTGCGCTCCCGGGGCACGACGCCGCCGTGCCGGTGCACGCCGGCGCGCGCCAGCCTCTGTGCGCGCTCTACCGGCGCGACCCATGCCTCCCGGCGGCCACCGAGCTTCTGGCCCGTGCGGCCGTCGGCCCGAAGCGGCTGCTAGACTCGGTCCGCACGGCCTTCGTGGACTGGCCGGACGAGCGCCCCTTCCTCGACGCGGACACCCCCGAGCAGCTGGCCAGGCTCGAATCGGGCGGATGAGGACTCAGCCGCGCGCTGCGAGCGGCGGCAGTTCCTTCACGAACGCCACCTCCGTAAAGCCCAGCCCGACGAACAGTGCACGCAGCGACTGCTCCGCCGACGCACGCGCCCGGGCCTTGAGCTTCTCGTCCGCAGCCACTTCCCGTTCGAAGGCCGTGCGCGCCAGCTCGAACAGCTGCGCCGTCTCCTTCGAGTCCAGGTTCGAGCCGATCACCTCCGTCTCGGCGGGCTTCAGCTCCACCTGCACCTGCACGGGAGGCAGCACCACCTCGACGCGGCGCCCGGTGACCCGCAGGGAGGATGCGTCGAGCTTGGCCAGGTCGACGGCCAGGTGGGCCTCCGCGAACACGATGGCCTTGCCGCGCGGCGGCCGCAGGGTCCAGCTCGCCCACTGGAAGAGATCGCCCCAGACCGAGCCCGTCTCGCGCGGGTCGGGCGCGAAAGTCACCTTCTTGTAGAGCGAGACGTCGAGGGCCTGGAGCCGCGCCACCTCGCGCACCTTGACGACCAGCGCGGGTGCGTCGGGCAATGGCCGCTCGCGATGCGTGAAGTGCCAGACCGCGCCGGCGCCGAGCGCGGCGGCGAGCAGACACGCGACCGCGACGGGGACCAATGTGCGCATGCGGCGAGTGTACCTCAGCGCGCGCGTGTGCCTCCCTCCTACATCGACCTCCTTGCGGCCGCCTGCGGGTCGGGGAATCGTCGGGAGGTGGCTGGGGGAAAGCCGTCGCTGCTGCTGCTCGTCCTGTCGCTCACGGCGTGCCGGTCGAACAACGAGCTGAACACGCGGCCGTCGTTCGTGAAGGGTCAGATCACCACGACGACCTACGACGGCACCACCGATGACCTGCTGACCGGCGGGCTGGGCAAGTCGGGGCTCGGCTTTCTCTCTGCGGCCCCCGGATTCGTCAACCCGGCGAGCCCCACGCCGGCGGAGCTGCGCAGGCTGGCCATCTACCAGAACTACCGCGCGCTGGTGGACACCACCACCACCGGCGGCTACGGCGTGCTGTACGGCCCCAACATCGACATTCAAGGCGGAAACACCCTCGGCGAAGGGAAGATCGCCGGCGACGAGACGCTCGCCTTCGACGACGACGGCACCGGGCAGGTGAACGCGACCATGATGGTCCAGGTCCCGGCGAGCTTCGACGTGAACGACCCGTGCATCGTCACCGCGACCTCGTCCGGCTCGCGGGGTGTCTACGGCGCGATCGCGACCGCGGGTGAGTGGGGGCTCAAGCACGGCTGCGCGGTGGCCTATACCGACAAGGGCAGCGGGATGGGCGTGGATGACCTGGCGGGCAACACGGTGAACGTCCTGGACGGGACGCGCGGGGTCGCGGCGAGCGCCGGCGCGTCCTCGAACTTCACGGCGAGCCTGAGCGATGCGGACCGCGCGGCATTCAATTCGCAGCTGCCGAACCGGTTCGCCGTGAAGCACGCGCACTCGCAACAGAACCCGGAGAAGGACTGGGGCAGGTACACGCTGCACGCCGTGGAGTTCGCCTTCTACGTGCTCAACGAGAAGTTCGGCCGGCAGACGAGCGACGGAATGATGCGGACCCTCCACCCCGGCCAGACCATCGTGATCGCCGCCAGCGTGTCGAACGGAGGCGGAGCGGCGCTGGCCGCCGCCGAGCAGGACACGCAAGGCCTGATCAGCGGAGTCGTGGCAGGCGAGCCGCAGGTGCAGGTGGTCGCGACCGCGACCATCCAGCGGGCCGGCGCCACCGTGGCGGCCTCGGGCAAGTCCCTCTTCGACTACACGACGTGGGCGAACCTCTACCAGGCCTGCGCCACGCAAGCGTCGGCCTATTCGGGGCTCACCACCCTCACGCTGGGACCTTCCTTCGACGCGACAGCCGCGGGCAAACGCTGCCTGTCGCTGCGAGACAAGGGTTTGCTCAGCGCGCAGACAGGTGACACCACGACCCTCGGGAACGAGGCGCTGACGAGGCTCAACCAGTATGGCTGGGAGCCGCAGTCGAACCTGCTGCACCTTTCCCATTTTTCTTCCTACGCGACGCCCGCGGTGGCGGTCACTTACGCGAACGCCTATGCGCGCGCGAGCGTGAAGGACGACCTGTGCGGGTACAGCTTCGCCATGGTGGACACGAACGGCGCGCCGCAGGCAGTGTCCGCCAGCACGGGCAACCAGAACTCCTTGGCGCAGATCTTCGCCAACGGAAACGGCGTCCCGCCCATGTCGACCATCCAGCTGGTCAACGACAATTCGCAAGGCGGCCCTCGCCGGGACCAGGTGTCGCTCAACGCCTCGAGCGCGAACGACTACAACGCCGACGGCGCCGCCTGCCTGCGCAGTCTGGCGACGGGTACGGACGACGCAGGCGCGCCGCTGACCGGCGCCGCGCTGGACAGGGCGAATGCCGTCAAAGCAGGCATCCAGCAGGTGCTGCGGACCGCGCGGCTCCGGGGCGTGCCCACCATCCTGGTGCAGGGCCGCGCCGACGCGCTGGTACCGGTGAACCACGCCTCGCGGGCGTACTTGGGGGCGAACAAGATCGCGGAAGGCCCCGGTAGCCCGACCGTCTACTACGAAGTGGACAACGCGCAGCACTTCGACGCCTTTCTCGTGTTCACCGCGCTCGCGACGCGCTACGTGCCGCTGCACCCCTACGTGATCCAGGCCCTCGACCTGATGTACGCGCGGCTCAAGAACGGCGCCGCCCTGCCTCCCAGCCAGTTGGTGCACACGACTCCGCGCGCCAGCGTGTCGGCGCAGATCTCCACGACCAACGTGCCGCCGATCCCCACCGCCCCGGCCGCCGCGGACTTGATCACCTTCGCGAACGGCACCCTCAGCGTCCCGTAGTCTCTGCGCCGCGGCGAGAACCGTGCCTTGCCCGCGGGGAGCGGGTAGGGTAGTCGCCGGTTCTTCACGGAGGAGACTTGGCGCAGCTCTTCGTCGAGCTGGGGAAGGTCGTGCGCGCGCGTGAGCTGGCCCAGCAGGCCGCTCGCGGAGTGCAGTCGTTCATCGACCGGCACAGCACCGTCGCCATCGAGCGCACCGTGCTGCGGCTCCTCGGCATCGGCGGAGCGGGCGCCCGCGGCGCGCCGCTCGCGAATCTGCTGGTCGAGAAGCTCCGCGAGGCGAAGGTGCTGCACAAGGGCGCCGCGTATTGGCTGGGCCGGGCGCTCAAGGCGAGCCCGGGCCGCGACCCGCTCCACGCGGTGGAGCGCATCGCCGCCCACCCGGAGAAGCTGCCGCCGCTCACGCCGGCCGAGGACGCCGCCCTGCGCGAGACGATCCGGGCCGACGCCCGCGCCGCCGCCCGCGAGCTCCGCGACCAGGTCGAGAAGCGCAAGCAGCTCAAGCGCAGCCTGGACGTGGGCAGCTTCCCCGGCGCGCCCTGGAAGTACGTGATCGTCGCCACCGGCAACATCCACGACGACGTGGAGCAGGCGCGGGCGGCGGCACAGCAAGGAGCCGACGTGATCGCGGTGATCCGCAGCACCGCGCAGTCGCTGCTCGACTACGTCCCGCACGGCCCCACCACCGAAGGCTACGGCGGCACCTACGCGACGCAGGAGAACTTCCGCATCATGCGCGACGCCCTGGACGAGGTCTCGCGCCGCCTGGGGCGCTACGTCCACCTCACCAACTATTCGAGCGGCCTGTGCATGCCGGAGATCGCCTACATGGCGGCGGCGGAGCGGCTCGACATGCTGCTCAACGATGCCATGTACGGCATCCTCTTCCGCGACATCAACATGCAGCGCACCTTCTGCGATCAGTATTTCTCGCGCCGGATCTGCGCGTTCGCCGAGATCGTCATCAACACCGGCGAGGACAACTACATCACCACCGCCGACGCGGACGAGGCGGCCCACACGGTGATCGCCTCGCAGCTGATCAACCAGAGCTTCGCGCACCTGGCCGGCATGCCCGACGAGCTGATCGGATTCGGCCACTCCTTCGAGATCGACCCGGCCCGCGAGGACACGCTCCTGCGCGAGTTCGCCATGGCGATGATGGTGCGCGAGCTGTTCCCCAAGAGCCCCATCAAGTACATGCCGCCCACCAAGCACAAGGAGGGCGACATCTTCTTCAGCCACGCTTACGACGTCATGTCCGACCTGGTGGCCATTTCCACCCGCCAGGGCATCCAGCTGCTCGGCATGATGACCGAGGCGATGCACAATCCCTTCCTGATGGACCGCTACGTGGCGCTGAAGGCGGCCGCCTACGTGTACCGGGCCGCCCGGCACCTGGGGGAGGAGATCTCCTTCCGCCCGGACGGAATCGTGGCGCGCAGGCAGCGGGAGATCTTCGACCAGGCGCTGGCGCTCCTCGAGGAAGTGGCCGGGGACGGCATGATGGCGGCCATCGGGAAGGCCCGCTTCGGCGATACCGCGCGCACCGAGACGGGCGGCAAGGGCCTGGACGGCGTGTTCGAGCGCGCCCCCGACTACTTCAACCCCTTCCTGGAAATCCTCGAGTCCGGTCGAAGCGCCGCAGGCGCCTCCGAACGGGGCCCCCTGGGGGGCGAGGGCCGGGCGTGAGCGAGAAGCAGCTCATCCGGCCCTACGGCGATCGGAAGGACGACGGCGTGATCCAGCTCTCCTTCGTGCTGCCGGTGCCGGCCTCGGAGAAGGCGAAGGAGGCGGCCGCCCAGGTGGCGAAGAAGCTGGGCCTCTCGCACGTCCTGGTCGCCTCGATGGAGAAGGCGGGGGAGGGCTACAGCTTCTTCGTCGTCTACGGCCGCACCCACGTGCAGCTCGACTACGGCTCGATCGAGGTGCCGGTCGTCGAGCATCGCAAGCACCCGTTCGACGAGCTGAACGAGGTGATCGAGCGGGACCTGGGCCGCAAGATCGTGGTGGTCGGCGCTTGCATCGGGACCGACTCGCACACCACCGGGATCGACGCCATCATGAACATGAAGGGGTACGCCGGCGATTACGGCCTGGAGCGCTACCGCATGTTCCGCGCCATCAACCTGGGCTCCCAGGTGGAGCCCCGCGCCCTGGTGCAGAAGGCGCAGGAAGTGCAGGCCGACGCGGTGCTCGTCTCCAAGGTCGTCACCCAGCGTGAAGTGCACAAGGAGGATGCCCGGGCTCTCCTCGAGTTGGCGAAGGAAGCCCGCATCTTCGAGAAGACCATCTGGATCTTCGGCGGACCGCGCGTCGATCACAAGACGGCGCTGGAGCTGGGCTTCGACGCGGGGTTCGGGCCGGGGACGAAGCCCAGCGACGTGGCCAACTACATCTACTATCGCCTCCTCGAGCGGCTGGGGCGGGCCCCGGCTCCGCAGCCCACGGCCCACGGCACGCAGGACGCGATCATCCAAGGAGGGACCACCAAGCCATGAGCGGCGTGGGATTGAAGGCGGTGCACCGGCTGCGCTTGTCCGCGCACGATGCGCACTACGGGGGCGGCCTGGTGGACGGCGCGCGCGTGCTCGGCCTGTTCGGCGACGTGGCGACCGAGCTTCTGGTCCGGCTCGACGGCGACGAAGGGCTGTTCCGCGCGTACGAGTCGGTGGAATTCCTCGCCCCGCTGCGCGCCGGTGACTTCGTCGAAGTGGAAGGCGAGATCGTCTCCACCGGAAAGACCAGCCGGAAGATGCGGTTCGAGGCGCGCAAGGTGATCTCTCCGCGCACCGACTTCTCGGACTCCGCGGCCGAGGCGCTCGACCCGCCGGTGGTGGTGTGCCGGGCGGTGGGCACCTGCGTCACCCCCGCGGCCAGGCAGCGGGCTCCTCGTCGCTGACAGGGCCCGCGCGCGTGCGCATCTTGCGCGGCGGACATTTTTCAAGCCGCGGAGGCTTCGCTGACCCACTGAGAGGCTGTCCGCAGCTCGACGCGGGCCCGGCCAGACAGCAAGTTGCGCCGCGGGATAGGATGCCTTCATGCGCGGATCACCCGCCATCCTGACCGCGGCGATCTGCGGCGCGGAGACCACCCGCGAGCAGACGCCCTACCTGCCCATCACCGCCGACGAGCTCGCTGCGGAGGCCCAGCGATGCGCGGCCGCGGGCGCCTCCGTGGTGCACTTGCACGTGCGCAAGGACGACGGCACGCCCACCCAGGACCGGGCGCTGTTCGAGAAGGCGATCCGGGCCATCCGCGCCCGGTGCGACGTCATCGTGCAGACCAGCACCGGCGGCGCCGTGGGCATGAGCGCCGACGAGCGCGCGCAGCCGCTCCAGTGCAACCCGGAGATGGCCACGCTCAACGCCGGCTCGCTCAACTTCGGCGACGACGTGTTCCTCAATCCGTTCCCGATGGTGCGCGAGTTCGCCCGGAGGATGCGCGAGCGGGGCATCGTCCCCGAGCTGGAATGCTACGACGCAGGCCAGGTGGAGAGCTGCCTGGCCCTGGCCAAGGAAGGCGCCATCGCGCTGCCCGCCCACTTCGATTTCGTGCTGGGCGTGCGCGGGGGATTGAGCGCCTCCGAGGAAAACCTGAAATTCCTCCTCGGCAAGCTCCCCCAGGGCTGCAGCTTCAGCGTGGCGGGCATCGGGCGGTTCCAGCTGCCGATGGCGGAGCTGTCCCTGCGCCTCGGCGGACACGCGCGCTGCGGTCTGGAGGACAACGTCTACCTGTCCAAGGGCGTCCTCGCGAAGGGCTCGTTCGAGCTGGTGGCGCGCGTCGCCGAGCTGGCCCGGGCCGCCGGCCGGACCGTGGCCACGCCGGCGCAAGCGCGCGAGCTGTTGCGGATCCCGGCCGGCGGCTAGACTGCGCCCCCATGCGAAAGTTCCTCTTCGTCGCGTTCGCCCTCGGCTGCGCCACCGGACAATCCGTCTCGCCTGGCCAGCCGGCTCCCGCCGCGGCGGCGCCGGCCGCCCCCGATGTCTCGACCGCCGCGGCCCCCGCCGTCCCGCAGGCAGTCTCCGGATCGGCGCGGCTCCCGTACCCGCCCACCCGGCGCGCCGAGGTCGCCGACGCGGTCCACGGCGTGCCGGTCCCCGATCCCTACCGGTGGCTCGAGGACGAGAAGTCTCCCGAGGTGCAGGAGTGGATGCGGGCGCAGGACGGGTTCGCCCGCTCCCAGCTGCGGAGCCTGCCGGGTCGGGCCGACATCGCCCGCCGCCTCTCCGAGCTGCTCTACGTCGACGTCCTCGGCGCCCCCCGGCACCGGGGAAGCCGCTACTTCTACGCGCGCCAGTTCGCCACCAAGGAGAAGGCGGTCGTCTACGTCCGGGAGGGCCGCGGCGGTCCCGAGCGCGTCCTCCTCGACCCGAACGGCTGGACCGAGGACGGCAGCGACGCTCTGGGCGGCTGGTGGCCGTCGTGGGACGGGCGGACCGTGGCGTACACGGTGCGGCACAACAACTCCGACGAGGCGGTGCTGTACCTGCTCGACGTGGCCAGCGGGAAGAAGTCCGAGGTGGACGTCATCGAGGGCGCGAAGTACGCCGCCGCGTCGTGGACCCCCGAGGGCGACGGCTTCTACTACACCTGGATTCCGGTGGACCCGGGCATCCCCGTCGCGGAGCGGCCCGGCTGGCAGACCATCAAGTTCCACCGGGTCGGCGAGGACCCGCGCAAGGACCGGGTGGTGGTCGACAAGCTGGGCGATCCGACCACGTTCCAGAGCGCTCGGCTCTCCAAGGACGGCCGCTGGCTGGTGCGCACCGTCGCGCACGGCTGGGGCCGCAGCGACGTCGACTTCCGCGACGCCCGCAAGGCCGATGCCCGCTGGACGCCTCTCGCGGTCGGGAACGACGCGCTCTACGAGGTCGAGGTGTTCCGCGGGCGCTTCTACGTCTCGACCAACGAGGGAACGCCGCGCTGGCGCATCTTCGCCGTCGATCCGGCGCATCCCGCGCGGAAGGACTGGAAGGAGATCGTGCCCGAGCGCAAGGACGCGACGCTCGACAGCACGCGCCTCGCGGGCGGGAAGCTGGCGCTGGTGTACCTGAAGGACGCGGTGACGCACCTCGAGGTGCACGACCTGGGCGGGAAGCTGGTCCGCGAGGTGGCGCTGCCCGACGTGGGCACCGCCAGCAACCTGGTCGGGCGGGAGGACGAGGACGAGGCGTATTTCGAGTTCAAGTCGTACACCCATCCGCCGGAGATCTTCCGCACTTCCGTGGCGAGGGGCGGGGCCGAGCTCTACTCGCGGGTGAAGTTGCCGGTGGATCCGTCGCTCTACGAGACCGAGCAGATCTTCGCGACCAGCAAGGACGGAACGAGGGTGCCGGTCTTCGTCGTGCATCGCAAAGGCGCCGTCCGCGACGGCAACGCGCCCGCGCTCCTCTACGCGTACGGCGGGTTCAACCTCGCGATCACGCCGGGCTTCCGGGGGAGCATCTACCCCTGGTTGGAGCGGGGCGGCGTGTACGCCGAGGCGGTCTTGCGCGGGGGGAGCGAGTACGGCGAGGAATGGCACCGCGCCGGGATGCTGGGGAACAAGCAGCACGTGTTCGACGATTTCATCGCGGCCGCGGAGGAGTTGGTGAAACGAGGATTCACCCGGCCCTCGCAGCTGGCGATCCGAGGCGGGTCGAACGGCGGGCTCCTGGTGGGCGCCGCGGAGATCCAGCGGCCGGACCTGTTCGCGGTGGCGCTCTGCCACGTGCCGCTGATCGACATGCTCCGCTACCACCTGTTCGGATCGGGGAAGACCTGGATCCCCGAGTACGGCAGCGCCGACGATCCGGAGCAATTCAAGTACCTTGCCGCGTACTCACCGTTGCAACACGTGCGCGACGGCGTGAAGTACCCGGCGACGCTCTTGCTCTCGGCGGACGCCGACGATCGGGTCGACCCGATGCACGCGCGCAAGTTCGCCGCCGCCCTCCAGCATTCCTCCACCGGCGGCCCCGTCCTCCTCCGCATCGAAAAGCATTCCGGCCACGGCGGCGCCGACCTGATCAAGGCCACCATCGAAAAAACCGCCGACGAATACGCCTTCACCCTCTCCCAACTCACCTCTCCAGCCTCTCCGGCCACAGCGGCGCGCTAACAGCGTTTCACGCGGAGGAGGGGAGGAGGGGGAGGGCGCGGAGGAACAACTCGTGTTCACACCACAAAAGGTTCCTCCCTTCCTCCCTCTCCTCGGCGCCCTCTGCGTGAAACGCTCGTAGTCATTCACACGGGGCTGATTTCGCGTTTGCGGGAGGGGCGGTCGACTCGTTTGCTCTCGGTGAGGCGGAGGTAGTGGGCGAGGAGGGGGCGGGTGTCGCGGGGGTCGATCACGTCGTCGAGGTAGCCCAGGGCGGCGACGCGGTAGACGTCGATCTTGGGGCGGATGCGGTCGGCCAACTCCTTCTTCAGCGCGTCGGGGTCCTCGGCTTGCGCGAGCAGCTTGTTCGCGGCGATCGCCACCATCCCCTCGGCGCCCATCACGCTGATCTCCGCGCCGGGCCAGGCGAGCAGCGCGTCGGGCTCGTAGGCGCGCCCGTTCATCACGTAATAGCCGGCGCCGTACCCCTTGCGCAGCACCACCGTCAGCTTGGGCACCGTCGCGGAGGCGACCGCGTACAGCATCTTCGCGCCGTGGCGGATGATCCCTTCCTTCTCCACCTTGGTGCCGACCATGAACCCGGGAACGTCCTGCAGGAACACCAGCGGGATCTCGAACGCGTCACACAGGTTGCAGAACCGGGCCGCCTTGTCCGCGGCGTTCACGTCCAGGACGCCGCCCAGGTGCATGGGGTTGTTCGCCACGACGCCCACGCTGCGCCCGTCGATGCGGGCGAGCCCCGTGACCAGGTTGCGCGCCCAGCGCGGCTTCAGCTCGAACAGCTCGCGATCGTCCACCACCGAGGCGATCACCTTGTGGACGTCGTACGCCTGGCGCGGGTTGTCCGGGATGACGTCGAGCAGGGCCTCGTCGCGGCGATCGACCGGATCCACCGAGGGGCGTCGCGGAGGCTTCTCGCCGGAGCGGAGGGGAAAGAACGACAGGTACTTGCGCACGGCGGCAAGGCAGGCGGCGTCGTCCTCCACCTCGAGGTCGGCGCACCCCGAGATCTCGGTGTGCACCTTGCTGCCGCCCAGCTGCTCCTCGGTCACGTCCTCGCCCACCACGCTCTTGACCAGGTAGGGGCCGCCGATCGCCATCGACGAAGTGCCTTTCACCATGGGCACGAAGTCCGCCAGGGCTGGGATGTACGCGGTCCCCGCCGCCCCGGGACCCACCATCGCGGCGACCTGAGGGACTACGCCCGAGAGCACCACCTGCTCGCGGAACAGGTAACCCGTGTCCGCGAAGGAGCTGACGATGGCGGATTCGTCCGCGTCCGCGGAGAGCCGCGCGCCGGCGGAGTCGACCAGCCAGATCATCGGGATCCGCTCGCGCAGCGCCAGCTCCCGCAGGCGCGCGACCTTTCGCTCGCCGACCGGCCCGATGCTGCCGCCGTGCACCGTGAAATCGTAGGAGGCGACGCAGCAGGGCCGCCCGTCGATGAACCCAGTCCCGCACACCACGCCGTCCGCGGGAGCGGGCCGCCGCGCCTCCTCGGGGAGCTGGCCGAGGTCCGTGGCCAGGAGCCCGATCTCGACGAAGCTCCCCGGATCCAGCAGCAGGTCCAGCCGAGCGCGCGCATCCAGCTTGCCCCGCTCCCGCTGGCGGCGCAGCCGCTCCTCGCCGCCCATCCTGAGCGCTTCGGCCTTGCGGCGGCGCAGCTCCTCGACCTTGTCGCGCATCGACATACCTGCTGCGCAAATTACCACTTCTTCCCTACATTTTCTCCTTCCCAATCGATAATCCGACCGTTTGACCCTCTGTAGAATGGTGGTCTAGCGTGAGCTGATCCAGATGCCCCCGACCTCGGCCTCTCCGCACCCTTCGCTTGCCGCCGAGGCCGACCCGCTGCTCGGTCGAGTCGTCAACGACCGCTATCGGATCGTCGAGGTGCTCGGTCAGGGCGGGATGGGCCGCGTGTACAAGGCCCTGCAGTCGCCGCTCGACCGCATGGTGGCGCTGAAGATCCTGGCGGCCGGCCCCGACCGCGATCCGAACTTCTACAAACGCTTCTTTCTCGAGGCGTCGGTCACCGCCAAGCTGACCCACCCCAACACCATCACGCTCTACGATTACGGGCGCACGGAGGACGGCATCTTCTTCATCGCCATGGAATACCTGGACGGGCGGACGCTCTCGCAGGCGATGCAGCAGGAGGGGCCGCTCTCGCAGGAGCGGGCGATCCACGTCGCGCAGCAGATCTGCCGATCGTTGCGCGAGGCGCACGCGTTGGGGATCATCCACCGCGACCTGAAACCGGCGAACGTCATGTTGCTGCGGCAGTACGACGATCACGATTTCGTCAAGCTGCTCGATTTCGGGCTGGTGAAGTTCTTCCACGCCGAGAACCCCGACTGCGACATCACCAACGCCGGCACGTTCATGGGTTCGCCGCACTACATCGCCCCGGAGCAGGCCCGCAACCACGGCCCAGACCAGCGCTGCGACATCTATTCGCTGGGGGTCCTGCTCTACCAGATGCTCACCGGCAAGGTGCCGTTCACGGCGCCGAACCCGGTGGACATCATCCTGAAGCATCTGCACGAGACGCCGGTCCCCCCGCGGCAGGTCCGGCCCGATCTTCCGATCGACCCGCGGATGGAATCGATCGTGCTGCGTTGCCTGGCGAAGGAGCGCGCCGGGAGGTTCCAGTCCATGGACGAGCTCCTGGGGGCGCTCAAGGCCCTCCGCCAGCAGCTCACCGGGAGCACGGGACCGCTGTCGACGCCCTCCACCCCGGACGCGGTCCGCCCGGTGAGGCCCGTGCGGCCCCCGCCGCCGCCGCCGGCCGCGCTCGAGGAGGCCCCGCCGGAACGCCTGCGCTTTGCCGGCGTGGGCGAGGCGCGCGGGTCCATGCGTTCCCTCTGGATCGCGACCGGCGTCGCGATCCTGGCCGCAGTGGCGCTGACGTGGATCTGGGGCTGAGCGCCGTCGTCCGAGCTTGACCGCACGCGCTGCGGCGCCACGCGGCGCTACAGCGTGACTTCCCCGGCACCCAAACGAAACGGGTCCGGAGACGCCTGGGGCGTCCCGGACCCGTCTAGGTGCGCGCGGGCTTGAAGCTTTTTGTCAGCCGCGCGGCGACGCGGGATCGTCGTCGAGCATGTCGTTCGGCGACGGGATCTTGCGCAGCTCAGACTTGGAGATCTTCCAAGCCTGTTGCACGACCCAGCTGAGGGAGCGGTCGAGCCGCTGCGCCTGCTGCTGGATCTCGTTGAGCATGTCCTCGGGGAAGTACAGGCTCTGCTTGCGCGCGTCGTTGGCCGACATGCTATTCGCGCTCCTCGCCCGGTGCGCGACCCTCGGCGCCGATGACGTCGTTCACCGAGGGGAAGCGCATGATCTCGTTGCGTGCGATCTTCCACGCCTGCTGCACGATCCACGAGAGCGACCGGTCCTGCCGGTTCGCCTCCTCCTGGATTTCCCGCAGCATGTCCTCGGGGAAGTAGAGGCTCTGCTTTCGCTTGTCAGTACCCGCCATCAACACCCTCCGGTGCGCCGCCGCGCGATGCGGCGTGTGACTACGTGCCAGCACCCTGTCTAGACTTGGACGACAGCGGGGTCAAGGATCCGCCTTGTAGGTTCTACGCGTAGCGGCTGGACACCCCTGTAAATCCTTCCGCAGCCCGAAGCCGACTCTGCGGAAAAGTGCGGCGAGGTCCGTCGCGGGCCCACTCGTCGTCTCGCGAGCTTGCGATCGCGTTCCCATCGCGGGGCGCCCGGTGTGTCGAGTGCAGTGCGGGCCCATGCCGGATTTCGCGTGGCATGCGGTTCGCACGGATCGAGAGTCGAGAGGTGGCCGATGTCGATCAGCGGACTCATCACCACGACGGACGTGCTGAAGTACAGCGCGACCATCGTGCGCGAGTTCGGGGCCGCCACCTATCTGCGCTGCTGCCTGGCGATCCTGCGCCGGCGCCGCACCACCTTCCTCAGCTTGGTGTTCTCGCATTGAGCCCAGGGGCCGGACGCGGATGTCCTGCGTCCGTCAAGGTGCTGACGAAACCGTCAGCGCCATGACCAAAAAAAGGCTGACCAGGCTCTCGCCTGGCCAGCCCCGATGGGCTCGGAGGGGGAGGGGGGGACCCCCAAGCCCACTGCCCGTCAAACTCCCGGCCTTCCGCCGGCTCACCGTCCAGAACCCGTTGTCCGCGCCCGTTGTTCCCCGCCGCCGGTCCGGTGCCCTCTCTCGCCCCGAGAAGTTGGGTTTGAGACAGGCGAGGCGCAAGGGCACAGGGATGACAAACCCCCGAAACTCCTCTGAGCAAGCATAACGGACGCGTCCTATCGCCGCATCCCGCGAAGTGCCGGGCAGGCAGGCAGCGCCCCGGTCCGGGAGCGCGGGCGCCGCCTCCGGCGCATTCCAGCAGCCCCGGCAATTTGCGAGTGGGGTTCCAGGGCCCGAGGCCCACCTGCACACGTCCGGTAGAATCGCAGAGATGCAGAACGACCCGGTCGAGCTGGCGGTGCTCGCCTCCGCGGACTTGCTGCCGCGGGGGGCGTCCGTGCTCGCCGCGTGTTCCGGCGGCCCCGATTCGGTGGCGCTCACCGCCGCGCTGGCCCGGTGCGCGCCGGCGCTGGAGGTGCGGGTCGCGGTCGGGCACGTGGACCACGGCTTGCGCCCGGACTCCGCCCGCGACGCCGAACAGGTCGGCGAGATCGCGCGGCGACTGGGTCTGCCCTTCCACATCCTCCGGCTCGAATCGCTGGAGATCTCCGAGCTCGGCGTGGAGGGAGCGGCGCGCGAGGCGCGCTATGCCGCGCTCGCGCAGCTCGCGGATCGGGCGGGCGCCGACCGCGTGGCGACAGCGCACACGCGGCGCGACCAGGCGGAAACGGTCCTGCTGCGCCTCGCGCGCGGGGCCGGAGCAGGAGCCACAGCCGGAGTGCGGCGGAGCCGCGCGCTGAACGGATCGATCCTGCTCGTGCGCCCGCTGCTTGACGTCCCGCGAGAAGCAACGGAGGCATATTGCCGCGCGCGCGGCCTGCCCACCGTGCAGGACGCCCACAACGACGATCCGCGACGCGCGCGGGCGCGGCTGCGCGAGCTGATGCCGCGGCTCTCTGCCGCGTTGAATCCCCGGCTCGAAGAGGCGCTCGCCGGCGCGGCGCGCATCGCTGCCGAAGAAGATTCGCTGCTCGACGCCCAGGCGAGAGCGGCCCTCGCCGACGCGGACAGCGGAAGCGGCTTCTCGACCGTCCAGCTCGCCCGGCTGCATCCGGCGTTGCTCCGGCGCGCCCTCTTGGTGGCGGCGCACGGAAACGCCCGGCCGGAACGGCAGCACCTCGAGCGGTTGGCGAGCTTCCTCTTCGAGGGCAAGAGGGGGCGGCTCGACCTGCCGGGCGGGCGAGCGGTGATCGAGCGCGGCGCGATTCGCTTCGAGGCGAACGATCCGTTCCCCGCGCCGGCTGTCGACGTGCGGGTCCCCGGTCCTGGCGTCTACGGGTGGGCGGGCCGAGCGCTTCATGTAGGTGCGGGTGGGCAAGCGGTCGATCTCCGTTTGGCGCGCTTTCCCTGGACGGCGCGGAAGCGGTTGCCCGGCGACCGCTTCCGGGTCGCCGGCGGCCGCGAGAAGAAGCTGGGCGACCTCTGGCAGGCGGCCGGCGTGCCTGCCTCCCGCCGCGATCGCATCCCGCTCCTGGCCGACGCAGCCGGCCGCGTCTTCTGGGTCGAGGGACTGCCGCTGGGGCCCGCCTGCGCGGCGCCGCCGCCCGATGCCGTGCGGTTCGAATTCGGGCCGGAAATGGACGCCTTGCGCTAGAGGTTCCTCGGCAAGCGGCGGAGCGTCCCCGCTTTTGCTACCATCCCGTCCCGACAGGCCACCGCGGAGGAGCCTTAGGTGAGACAGTCGTACAAGACCTTCTTTCTCTGGGCGGTCCTCATCCTCCTCTTCTTCTCGTTCTACTCGATCTTCTCTCGCCGGCAGGGCACCGAGCCGACCGAGATGCGGGCGAGTGAGTTCTACGCGGCCGTCGAGCGCGGCGAGATCGCCGAGGTGACGGTCAAGGGGAACACGCTGCAGGGCAAGCTGAAGAACCGGCAGGACTTCCGCACCGTCTCGCCGCTCGACACCCAGCTTCTCGACAAGATGCGCCAGAAGGGCGTGAGCCTCTCCTTCGAGAAGGAAGACTCGCAGTCGCTGTGGGCGCAGTTCCTGGTCTCCTGGATGCCGCTCGCCATCATCTGCGTCCTGTTCATCTTCTTGATGCGCCAGCTGCAGGCGGGCGGCGGCAAGGCGATGAGCTTCGGCAAGTCGAAGGCGAAGCTCCTCAGCGAGAACCACAACAAGGTCACCTTCGCCGACGTGGCCGGGATCGACGAGGCGAAGGACGAGCTGGAAGAGATCATCCAGTTCCTCAAGGACCCGAAGAAGTTCACCAAGCTGGGCGGGCGCATCCCCAAGGGCGTCCTCTTGATGGGGTCGCCGGGGACGGGCAAGACGCTTCTCGCCCGCGCCATCGCCGGCGAGGCGGGCGTGCCGTTCTTCAGCATCTCCGGCTCGGACTTCGTCGAGATGTTCGTCGGCGTGGGCGCCAGCCGGGTGCGCGACCTGTTCGAGCAGGGGAAGAAGCACGCGCCCTGCATCATCTTCATCGACGAGATCGACGCCGTCGGCCGGCACCGCGGGGCCGGGCTGGGCGGAGGCCACGACGAGCGCGAGCAGACCCTCAACCAGCTCCTGGTCGAAATGGACGGCTTCGAGTCCAACGAGGGCGTGATCCTGATCGCGGCGACCAACCGCCCCGACGTCCTCGACCCGGCGCTGCTCAGGCCGGGCCGGTTCGACCGCCGCATCGTGGTGCCGCGTCCGGACGTGAAAGGACGAGAGGGCATCCTCAAGGTCCACACCAAGAAGACCCCTCTCGCGCCGGAGGTCGACCTCGACTCGATCGCGCGCGGGACGCCCGGCTTCTCCGGCGCCGACCTGGAGAACCTGGTCAACGAGGCCGCGCTGCTGGCGGCGCGCAAGAACAAGGAGCGCCTCGACAACGGCGACTTCGAGTTCGCCAAGGACAAGGTGATGATGGGCTCCGAGCGGCGGAGCATGATCATCAGCGAGAAGGACAAGAAGATCACCGCCTGGCACGAGGCGGGCCACGCGCTGGTGGCGCGGCTGGTCCCCCAGTGCGACCCGGTGCACAAGGTGACCATCATCCCGCGCGGCCCGGCGCTGGGGCTCACCCAGATGCTGCCCAAGGAGGACCGGCTCAACTGGAACCGCCAGGCGGTGCTCGACCACATCGCGATGGCGATGGGCGGGCGCATCGCCGAAGAGCTCCAGTTCAACGAGATCACCAGCGGCGCCAAGAGCGACATCGACCACGCCACCCAGTTCGCGCGCAGCATGGTCTGCGAGTGGGGCATGAGCGAGAAGCTGGGACCCCTGGCGTTCGGCGAGGAACAGCAGGAGGTCTTCCTCGGCCGCGAGTTCGGGCACCGCGCGCGCAACTTCTCCGAGAAGACCGCCATCGACATCGACGACGAGGTTCGCCAGATCGTGACTACCCAGTACCAGCGGGCGAAACACCTCTTGGTGGAGAACAAGGGCTCCCTGGACCGGATCGCCGAGGCGCTGCTGGAGTGGGAGACCCTGGACGGCGCCGACGTGGAGGCCCTCCTGGCCGGGCAGCCGCTGAAGGCGCGGCCGGCCGCTCCCGTCCGGTCGCCCGAGGTCAAGCGCCCCGAGGTGAAGGAAAAGTCCAAGATCCTCGACGCGCTGGGCGGGCTGGCGGCCCCGGTCCCGAAGGTGGAGACGGGTAAGGCGTAGGCGCTGCCGCACCGCAAGGTGCGGCTTTGCGCCTATTACACGCGGAGCGTGACCCTGGTCGTCTCCGTGGATACGGAGACGACCTTCTCGTACCCTTCGATAGTTTTCGGTAGGGCCGGTGCCTTGCGGCGCCGGCCCTATTGTTTTGCATAGTTAACCAGACGGCCGCGCCATGTTTCACGTGGAACGCGAGCTTTCAAGGGGAGAAACCGATGAAGAGAACGGCGATGGCGATTCTGGCGGCGCTGCTGGGCATCTCGCTGGCCGCGGGCGCGGCCGAGGTGGATCGGCGCGAGGAGCGGCAGCAGGACAGGATCGGCCAGGGTGTGCAGAGCGGTCAGCTCACCCCCGGCGAGACGGCCAACCTGGAGCGCAAGGAGGCGCGCATCAACCGCGAGATCAAGCGCGACCGCGCCGCGAACGGCGGCACGCTGACGCCCGCGGAAAGGCGCCGCATCAACCGGCAGCAGAACCGCGTCAGCCGGCAGATCTACCGCGACAAGCACAACGCGCAGCACCAGTAATCCGGATTGCGGCTCGCGGCTCGCGGGGCTTGCTTCCCGCGGCCGCGACGCTTCGGCGTACACTCGGCGGGCCATGCGGCTCGTCGAGTTGCAAGGGGAGTCGGATTCGGTCGCTGCGTGCGCCGGGATCGGGCGAGGCGTCCGCGACCCGAATCTGCGCGGCTGGGCGGCCTTGCTCCCGCCCGAGCCTCGGGCGCTGATCGAGGGACTGCGCCAATCCGGGGTGGCGGTTCTCCGGGGGGAGAAGGGCGCGCTCGCCTTGGGGAGCCTGTCGCAGCTCTGGTCGGCGGCGCGCAGCCTGGCCGACGCGCTGGAGGACGGCCGCGCGCGGGCGCTGGCCATCGACCTGCAGACGCGTGCCGGACGTGTCGAGGCTTTCCCCCGGCCTCGCTGGCGGCTGCCCCGCTCGCGGCTGCCGGAAGGACGCGTCCTTCTGATGGCGGTCCTGAACGTGACGCCGGACTCGTTCTCGGACGGCGGCAGATATGCCGCCAGGGACGCGGCCGTCGAGCACGGTCTCCGGCTCGCCGCCGAAGGCGCCGATCTCCTCGACGTCGGAGGCGAGTCCACCCGCCCCGGATCCGTTCCGGTTCCCCCGGACGAGGAGCTCGCCCGGACCCTCCCGGTCGTCCGGGAACTGGTCCTTCGGGCAAGAATCCCCGTCTCGATCGACACGACCAAGGCGGAGGTCGCGCGCGCGGCGATCGACGCCGGAGCCGAAGTGGTGAACGACGTCTCGGGTCTGCGGCGAGATCCGGCGCTGGCGGCGGCGGTGGCGCGGTCGGATGCCGCCCTGTGCCTGATGCACTCGCGCGGCACGCCGCAGGACATGCAGCAGCGCGCCGCGTACGGAGATCTGCTCGGCGAAGTGCACGACGAGCTGCTGGAGGCGCTGCGGCGCGGCCTCGAAGCGGGTGTTGCCGAGGAGCGGATCGCGCTCGACCCCGGGCTCGGATTCGCAAAGACCGCCGACCACAACTGGCTCCTCCTGCGGCGGCTGCGCGAGCTGACGCAGCTGGGAAGGCCGCTCCTGGTCGGCGCCTCGCGAAAGTCCTTCTTGGGAAAGCTGAGCGGGAAGCCCGCCGCCGAGCGGCTGAGCGCCTCGGTCGCGGCCGCCGCGGTGTCGGCCCTGCACGGCGCTTCATTGGTGCGAGTCCACGACGTGGCGGCCACCCGGGAGGCGCTGGCCGTGGTGGACGCGGTGCGTTCGTCTTCCAGTTGACATCCAAGATGGACCTTGCAAGTTGCTCCGAGGACGCTCGCACACCTAGATTGCAGCCATCCGATTGGAGCCCAAAGGCATGGCCTTGCGATTGACCGACAAGCCGTCCGATCCCGCCCGCCGCCTCTTCGGCACCGACGGCATCCGCGGCGTCGCGAACGCACACCCGATGACGGGCGAGATGATGCTGCAGCTCGGGCGGGCGCTGGCCTACCTGATCCGGAACGGCTCGCACCGCCACCGGGTGGTGATCGGCAAGGACACCCGCCTCTCCGGGTACATGCTGGAGACCGCGCTCGCCTCCGGGATCTGCAGCATGGGCGTCGACGTGCTCATCTGCGGCCCGCTGCCCACGCCGGCCATTTCGCAGCTGACGGTCTCCATGCGCGCCGACGCGGGGGCCGTCATCTCCGCCAGCCACAACCCGTACCAGGACAACGGCATCAAGTTCTTCAGCCGCGACGGGTTCAAGCTCCCCGACGAGATCGAGATGAAGATCGAGGAGCTGATCGCCAACGACGAGCTGCACCACTTGCGGCCCACCGCCACCAGCATCGGCAAGGCGTTCCGCATCGAGGACGCCGGCGGCCGCTACGTCGTGTTCGCGAAGAGCACTTTCCCCAAGGACTTGACGCTGGAGGGCCTGACCATCGTAGTGGACTGCGGCCACGGCGCCGCGTACCGGGTGGCGCCCTCGGTGCTCCAGGAGCTGGGCGCGAAGGTGATCACCATCGGCGCCGAGCCGGACGGCAAGAACATCAACAAGGGTTTTGGCGCGCTGCACCCCGAGTCGATGTGCAAGGCGGTGCTGAAGACCGGAGCGAACCTGGGCATTGCGCTCGACGGCGACGCCGATCGCCTGATCGTCGCGGACGAGAAGGGGAGGGTGGTCGACGGCGACGCGGTGATGGCGGTCTGCGGGCTGGATCTGCTCCGCCGCAAGGCGCTGCCCAAGAAGACCGTGGTGGCGACGGTGATGAGCAACCTCGGGCTCGACCAGTGCATCGGCAAGGCCGGAGGGCGGCTGGTGCGCACGCGGGTCGGCGACCGCTACGTGGTCGAGGAGATGCGCAAGAGCGGGTATTCCTTCGGCGGCGAGCAGAGCGGCCACCTGATCTTCCTGGAGCACGCCACCACCGGGGACGGCACCGTGGCGGCGCTCGCCCTGCTCAGCGTCATGGTCCAGAGCTGCAAGCCCATCTCGGAACTGGCCAAGGTGATGGACGTCTACCCGCAGGCGCAGCTGAGCCTCGAGGTCCGCGAGAAGCCGGAGCTGGGCTCGCTGCCCGCGGTGGTGCGCGCGATCCGGGAGGTGGAGAAGAAGCTCGGCGAGGACGGCCGGGTGCTGGTCCGCTACAGCGGCACCGAGGCGAAGGTGCGGGTGCTGGTCGAGGGCCCCGAGAAGAAGCTCATCGAGGGCTACGCGGACGCGATCGCGACCGAGCTGAAGCAGGCGATCGGAACCTGACGATCACGGTCGGCTGAGGCGAGCGCTCAGGTCAGAGGTCGAGCTCCCACGTCTCGCCCACCAGGTCGTGACCGAAGCTGTGGTGCTTCTCCTGGCGGACGAGGTGGAATCCGGCGCGCTGGTAGATCCGGCGGGCCGCCGCGAGCACGCTCTGCGTCCACAGCGTCAGCCTCCGATAGCCGGCCAGGCGGGCGAAGCGGATGCACTCTTCGACCAGCCGGCTGCCGACGCCCAGGCCTCGGGCGGACGGCTCGACCAGGAGCAGCCGGAGCTTGGCGACGCGGCGCGAGCCCTGGACCAGGAAGACGGACCCGATCCGCTCGCCGTTCCGCTCGGCGATCCAGCACCGCTCGCGCTTGGGGTCGCTCCGCTCGAGGAACTCGCCGGCGATCCGCGCCACCAGGCCCTCGAATCGCTCGTCCCAGCCGTACTCGGCGGCATAGAGCGCACCGTGGCGCTCGACCACCCAGCCGACGTCCCCCGGATCGAGGGGCCGGAGCAGGTAGGCGGGGGCGCGGGGCGCGCCGGAGCCGAGCAGCTCCTCGATCGACTTCATCGAATCGAGGAGCGTCCGCTGCTGCCCGCCGCTCAGGTTCCGCAGGAGCGCGGCGATCTCCTGGCGGGCGCGTTCCTCGAGCGGAGAGAGGGCCCTCTTGCCGGCGGGGGTGAGCGCAAGCAGGGAGCTGCGGCCGTCCAGCGCGGATCGGCGCCTCTTCACCAGCCCGCGCCGTTCGAACGCGCGCAGCATGCGGCTCAGGTAGGCGGGGTCCAGCCCGAGGTCCTCGGACAGATCCGAGGCGGTGGGCTCGTCGCGGTGCGCGAGCTCGTACAATACGCGCACTTCGGTGAGGGAAAAGGGGCCGTGCAGCAGCTTTTCTTGCAGGACGCCGATCTTCCGTGTGTAGAAGCGGTTGAAGCTGCGCACCGCATCGGCCCGGCGCTCGAGCGAGGTTCCAGCGGCGGCGGCGGACGCCCGGCGTGGCTGCATCCAGGCCAGGGTCCATCAATTAGTTGACTCTGTCAACCAGTGCCCGGGACCTGATCCGAGGGCGGCATCGCGCTAACGTTGTCCGGCCGACCGGCGGTGTGCCTCGCTCGACTCGTCGTGGATCAGCCCCTCGACCTTCCTGGTCAGCTCGGGGGTCACTTTGAGCTGGTGCTCCGACTGCGCGTGCTTGCCCACCTGGTCGAGGATCTCCTGGTTCGTGCTGCCGCGCGCCACGAAGTCGCAGCTCAACCCGGCGTCCCTGCAATGGAAGTCCTTCATGGCTTCTCCTTGACTGGCGCAATCTGCGCCGCCGTGACTCTGGGCGCCCGGGGGCCGGCCGGCAAGCGCCAGGGGAGCGCACCGTTGCCCGGCGAGGTAGACTGACGGGCGAGCTGCGGAGGGAAGCGATGCGGCTGGGCGTCAACATCGATCATGTCGCCACGCTCCGGCAGGCGAGGCGGGGGAGGTATCCCGATCCGGTGGCCGCCGCCGCGGTGGCCGAGCTGGGCGGCGCGGACCAGATCACGCTGCACGTGCGGGAGGACCGGCGGCACGTGAACGACCGCGACCTGTCGCTCCTGCGCCAGACGGTGAACGGCACGCTCAACCTGGAAATGGCGGCGGTGCAGGCGATGGTCGACCTGGCTCTGCACGAGCGGCCGGACACCTGCACGCTGGTCCCCGAGCGGCGCGAGGAGTTGACCACCGAAGGCGGGCTGGACGCCATCGGCCAGCGCGACGAGGTGCGCAGGGTGACCCGGGCGCTGCGGGACGGCGGCATCGAGGTGTCGCTGTTCATCGACCCGGATCTGGAGCAGATCAAGGCCAGCCACCGCGCCGACGCGCAGGCGGTGGAGCTGCACACGGGCCGGTACTGCGAGGCGCGCGGCGCCGACGAGCGCAAGCGCGAGCTGTCGCGCCTGCTCGACGCCGCCAAGGCCGCCGCGAAGCTGGGGCTGCGGGTGGCCGCGGGTCACGGCCTGGACTACTGGAACGTCACCCCGGTCGCCCGGATCGAGGAGATCGGCGAGTTGAACATCGGCTACGCCATCGTGTGCCGCGCCGTCCTGGTGGGACTGGAGCGGGCCGTGCGCGACATGAAGGAGCTGATCGTCAGGCCGGGTCGCGCATGAGGCTGCTCACGGCCGGCGAGCAGCGCGAGCTGGATCGGCTGGCTGCCGAGGTGGGGCTGCCGGCCCGAGCGTTGATGGAGAGCGCGGGCGCTGCCGTGGCGCGGGAAGTGATCGCGCTGCGGCCCCGAGCGGTCGCCGTCTACTGCGGGCCGGGGAACAACGGCGGCGACGGATTCGTGGCCGCGCGCCTCTTGCGCGAGCAACTGGGCGCGGCGGCGGTCGCGGTAGTCGCGACGGCGCGGGAGAAGCTGCGCGGCGACGCGCTCGCCGCCGCCCAGGCATGGCTGGGCCCGGTGGTCGCGCAGTTTCCTCACGCAGACGTGGTGGTCGACGCGGTGTTCGGAAGCGGTTTGTCGCGGCCCCCGGCGGGCGCCGAGGCGGCTGCGATCGCCGCCCTGAACGAGGCGCGCGCCCGCGGCGCGCGCGTGGTGGCGGTCGACGTCCCTTCCGGCGTCGACTCGGATACCGGGGCCGTCTTCCCCGTCCACCTCGCCCGCGCCGATTTGACCGTCACGCTGCACGCACCGAAGCGGGGCCTGTGGCTCTACCCCGGCGCGGGCTTGACCGGACGGATCGAGGTGGCGCCGATCGGGATCCCTCGCGAGTTGGAGGAGCGGCTCGAGTCGCCCGCTTGCGAGCTGTTGGACGAGCGCTGGGGCCGGGCGATGCTCACCCCTCGGGAGCCGACGGCGCACAAGAACGATTTCGGGCACGTCCTGGCGGTGGCGGGATCGGCGGGGAAACCGGGCGCGGCGCGGCTCTTGATCGAGGCCGCCCTGCGCGCCGGCGCCGGGCTGGTGACCCTCGCGGCCCGCACCGAGGTGCTGCAGGCCGCGCTGCCCGGCGTGCCGGAAGCGATGGGATTCGCGTTGCCCGGCGCCGGGCCGCTGGGAGCCTCCGATCTGCCGGCGCTTCGGGACGCGGTGAGAGGGAAGACGGCGCTCGCCATGGGCCCGGGAATCGCGAGGGGACCCGAGACGGGGCCGCTCCTCGCCGATCTGCTCGCCGCGCTCGAGCCGGGCTGCGCGAGCGTGCTCGACGCCGACGCGCTCAATGCGCTCTCCGAGAACCGGGAGCGGATCGCCGAGTGGCTCCGGCGGGCGCCGGTCCGCCCGGTGCTGACGCCGCATCCGGGAGAGTTCGCTCGCCTCACCGGCGAGGAAGTGGAGCGGATCGAGTCCGACCGGATCGGCGCCGCGGCGCGCGCCGCGCAGCGCTTCGGCGCTTGCATTGTGCTCAAGGGCGCGCGCACGGTGGTCGCGGATCCGGAAGGGACCACCGCGATCTGCGGGCACGGAAACGCGGGCATGGCCACGGCCGGAGCGGGCGACGTGCTCACGGGGATCGCCGGCGCGGTGCTCGCGCGCAGGTCGGGGGCCGGCGGCACGGGCGAGCGGGCGCGCCTCGCCGTCCTGCTCCACGCGCTCGCGGGAGACCTGGCGGCGCGGCGGGCGGGCCAAGCCGGCCTGGTCGCCGGCGACATCTCCCGGATCGGCCTGCCGCGCCTGTTCCGGCGCTGGAAGCGATGATCCTGGGCTCGCCGGAGGAGACGCGCGAGCTGGGCCGGCGGCTCGGAGCCCTGCTGCGGCCGGGCGACTTCATCGCGCTCATTGGCGAGCTGGGGTCGGGGAAGACGCTGCTGGTCCGCGGAGCCGTGGAGGGCGCCGGGGCGGCCGACCCGGCCAGCTCCCCGAGCTTCGCGCTGGTCAATCTCTACCGGGGGGGCCGGGTGCCGCTGCAGCACCTGGACCTCTACCGCCTGGCCGGACCGGCCGAGCTGTTCGCGTTGGGGTTCGAAGATCTGCTGGCCGAGCCCGCCGCCACGCTGTGCGAATGGGCCGACCGCGCAGGCCCCGCCCTGCCTCGGGATCGCCTCGAGATCGCGCTCGAGCCCACCGGGCGCGACGCGCGGCACGCGAAGCTCACGCCCCACGGCGAGCGCGCCCGCCAGCTGCTCGAAGAGCTGTCACAGGGCGGTATGGCAGGGCCGTAATTCCGAGTCGACGCCGACGATCGTTCCCGCGGGCACCTCCCGCCAGGGGCTGCGGCCGGGCGGGACGGGCTGGTGCAGGCGCGGGTCTTCGCTGGCCACCGCGAACCAGGCGACGCGCCCGTCGCGCTCCGCCCCGGCCGCCGAGACGTACAGCGTCCGCCCGCGCCGGCAGGCGAGCATGGTGCGTCCGTCGGTGGCGAGGAAGGTGGTCGCCGCTCCGGCGCCGCAAGCGCGGACGACGATGCCGACGGTCTCGGCCAGAGCCGCCGCTGCTTCGGCGAATCCAGCCGCGGCCGGGTCGCACCGGGCGAACAGTCTGGTGAGGAAGACCAGGAAGCAGCGCTCGCTGTCGGTCTCGCCCCGCAGCTTCTCCCGCAGGGCGGGATCGATCTCGGCCTCCACGGCGGCCCGGCTCTTCTCCCACTCGGGGACGGTGCCGTTGTGCGCGAACAGCCAGGGCCCCCACTCGAAGGGGTGCGTGTTCTCCAGCGCGACGCGCCCGATGCTGGCCTTGCGGATGTGCGCCACGATGGTGGAGGCGGTCACGAACGAGGAGACCTCCTCGAAATCCTCGTCGCCGTGCGCCGCGGTCAGGCTGCGGACCACCTGCGGCACGCGGCCCACGTACCATCCCAGGCCCCATCCGTCCGGGTGCTCGCGGCTCTGGACCCGCAGCGCGTTGGCTCCGTGCAAGAGCTCGTGCGCGACGCCGCCCGGTGCGGCGGTCCGGCAGCCGAACAGGCGGCACATGCGGCCATTGTACGGCGGCGGGACGGAGGCGAGCCTTCCTCTTTCGCGCCGTGTGGGCCGCAAGGCCGCGCGGTGGGTCGCGGTGAGCCGCCCTCCGACGTGCACCTGCACACCAAATCCTGGCGCCGGCCTGCTCGCGTGCTAGGGTCGACGCGGAGTGGGCGACCTCACCGCATCGAGGAGTCTGCTGTCGTTTGCCCGGCTCACCGGCTGCGCGCTCGCGCTCGCGGCGGCCTGCGCCCGGTACTCCGGGCCGCCCGATCCCAATTTCGCCAAGGCCCACGATCTCTACACGCAGCTGTACATCACCGAGCTCGACGAGGCGTACGGCGATTCCCGGATGGACGAGGTCGTCTCGCTGCTGCAGAGCGTGAACAGGCGCTCGGTCGACAAGCCTTCGGCCCAGGCGCTTCTCCATGCGATCGAACACGGCCGCGAGGAGCTGGCCAAGGTGCACGCCGAACGCGAGAAGCTGAGCCAGGCGGCCGCGGCAGTGGTGGCCGCCCGGAGCAGCATCGATCCGACCCACGTGCTGGAGCAGGCCGACGCCGGTCCGCCGCGGGATCCGTACGGCCCCTCCGCCTCGGTCGCCGAGATCAACAAGGACAGCGGCGGATGCCTGGTGGCGGGCGAGGCCTTCCACGAGGGCGTCACCAACCGGACCGGAACGCTCTACCGGCTGGCTCCGAACGCCGCGTGCAAGGACAAGCTTCCGGGGTTCGTCGGACAGGCGGTGATGGTCTCGGACGGCCAGATCTACCGCCGCATCCTGGATTCCCAGGTGCCCCGCCCGCCGCCTCCGGCGGCTCCGGAGACCAGGGCCGCCGCGCGCGACCGCGGACCTGCCCGTGCCGCGGCGCCCGCCGCGAACGCTGGAGTGCAGGAGTACCTGGTGGTGCCGGGCGGCCCCCTCCCGCCCCCCGAGGCGGCGACGGCCACCGCGAGCGCCGCGGACGGCGGTTACTGACTGGCGCAGCGCAGGTGGGTCTGTTAGGGAAGTCCGCCCGATGGCGGAGCTCGCCTACACCTTTCTCAAGCTGCTCCCGCGCAACACGCTCTCCCGCGCGCTGGGCGCGGCTTGCCGGATCCCCGCGCCGCGGCCGGTGATGCGCGCGGTGATCCGCGGATTCGCCCGGAGGTACGGCGTCGATGCCGCGGAGGCGGAGCGCGCGATCGAGGAGTACCCGACCTTCACCGAGTTCTTCACCCGCCGGCTCAAGCCGGGTGCGCGGCCCATCGCTCCCGGCGAACGGGTCCCGGTCTCCCCGGTGGACGGGACGGTGGGCGAAGTGGGGGACATCGTCGAAGGCCGGCTCTTGCAAGCGAAGGGCAAGCACTACACCCTGGCCGGGCTCTTCGGCGGGCCCCTCGCCGAAGAGGACGCGCAGCGGTTCGCGGGGGGGAGCTTCCTCACCATCTATCTCGCGCCTTGCGACTACCACCGCATCCACGCACCGCTGGGCGGTTCGATCACGGGCTACATCAACGTCCCCGGGACGCTGTGGCCGGTGAACCGGATTGGCGTGCGCAACGTGGAGCAGCTCTTCTGCGTCAACGAGCGTCTCACCACGTTTCTCGACACGCCGCGGGGCCCGTGCGCGGTGGTGGCGGTGGGAGCGATGAACGTAGGACGCATCCGCGCCGTCTACGACGACGTGGTGACCAACGCGCGCCGGATGCGCGCGGTGCAGCGCAAGGAGTACGAGAAGCCGATCCCCGTCGCGAAGGGCAGCGAGCTTGCCATCTTCGAGATGGGCTCCACGGTCGTGGTCGTCTTCGGTCCCGGAGTGAAGCTCGCGGGGGACGTGGTCCCCGGGCGCGCCATCAAGCTGGGCGAAAGGCTCGAGTGATGGGCCAGAAGGTACCGCCCGTGAAGGGCACGCGCGACGTGCTGCCCGGCGACACTTATCTGAAGAAGGACGATCCCTGGATCCGCACGGGGCACCTGCACCTCATCGAGCAGGCCGCGCGCGAGCTGTTCCCACTCTACGGCTATCGCGAAGCCCGCACCCCCGTGCTCGAGCGGACCGCGCTGTTCGCCCGCGGCATCGGAGACGCCACCGACATCGTGGCCAAGGAGATGTACACCTTCGAGGATCGGGACGGCACCCAGGTCTCGATGCGGCCCGAGGGCACCGCCTCGCTGGTGCGCGCCTACGTCGAGCACGCCGTCCAGCAGCAGGAGCCGGAGACGAAGTGGTGGTACGCGGGCCCGATGTTCCGGCACGAGCGGCAGCAGCGCGGCCGATATCGCCAGTTCACGCAGATCGGAGTCGAGGCGCTCGGCTCGCCGGGGCCGCGCATCGATGCCGAGCAGATCGAGATGCTCGACCGGTGGCTGCGGGCGCTGGGCGTTCCTTTCCAGATGCACGTCAACACGCTGGGCGATGCGCAGTGCCGGCCCGCGTACCGGACGGCGCTGCAGCAGTACTTGCGCGCGAACGTATCGGAGCTCTGCGAGGACTGCCGCAAGCGCGTCGAGACGAACCCGATCCGCGTGCTGGATTGCAAGAATCCGCAGTGCCAAGAGGTCGCGGCCCGGGCGCCCAAGATGGACCAGTTCCTCTGCGTTCCTTGCCGCGAGCACTTCGACGGCTTGCGCGCGTCCTTGAGCCGGCTGGGAGTGGCGCACGTGGTCGATCCCAAGCTGGTGCGCGGACTCGACTACTACACGCGCACCACGTACGAGGCGATCGCGACCAGCGGCCTGGGCTCGCAGAGCACGGTCGCCGGGGGCGGCCGCTACGACGGCCTGGTGCGGGAGCTGGGCGGAGGCGACGTGCCCGGCATCGGCTTCGCCGCCGGCGTGGAGCGGCTGGCGCTGCTCGTCGCGCAGGCGGGCCGGGAAGCGACGGTGCAGCCGCTGGTGTTCCTCGCGCCCTTGGGTCCCGAGGAAGAGGCGCGCGCCGACGCGCTGGCTCTGGAGCTGCGGAAGGCGAACGTCCCCGCCGAGGTTTCCTTCCGGCGCAGCAATCCGGGCAACCAGATGAAGCGAGCCGACGCCCTGGGAGCGCGGTACGCCCTGGTGCTGGGCGACGCGGAGCTGAAATCGGGGCGCGGGAAGCTGAAGGAGCTGAAGACCGGCGCCGAGCACGAGGTCGACCTGTCGGATCTGGTCGCGGCCCTGCGCAAGCTTCCGCGGTGACGCTGCTCGAGGGCGAGAGCTAGGGTCGCCGGCCGCTCGCCCGCAAGCGCCAGGAGAGCACCTGGAGGACGCCGATGCCAATCTCGGGGCGCTCCTGCAGGATGTCGCGGAAGTCGTCCCGGCCGATCTTGAGCAGGACGGCGTCCTGCACCACGGTCGCCGATGCGTTGCGCGGCTCTGCGTCGAGCACCGCCATCTCCCCGAACACGTCCCGCACGGCGAGCAGCGCCAGCTGCCGGTCCCCTTTGTGCACCCTCACGGCGCCCTCGATCACCAGGTAGAGCGCGTCGCCGGGCTCTCCTTCGGCGAACACGTGCTCGCCGGCGGCGAACGGTTGCTCCTCGGCGATCTCCGCGACGGTGGCCAGCTCCTCGCCGCGGAGACCCCGGAAGAGGTCCACCGACTTGAGGAAGAGGACCTTCTCGACGGCGGTGATCATGCGCTCGCCTTCCGTCCCTTGAGGAGCCCGGCGGCGGTCCTTCGCACCGAGTGGGACGGGTCCTGCAAGAGGCTGGCGAGCAGCCCGCGCGCCTCGTCGCGGGGAAGCGCGCCGAACAGCGCGCAAGCCGCCGCCTCGCGCAGCGCGGGCTGCCCGGCCCGGAGCGCGGTGCGCAGCGTGGGGCCGAGCGCGCGGCGGTCCACGCCGCGGGTCTCCTGCGACCACCGCACCGCGCACGCCGCCACCCAGCCGCCCGATTCGCCGCCCACCAGCGCCGCGAGGAGCTGCTGCACCGGCCGCGCGTCGGGCTGCACCGTGTCGGCGCGCCGCTTCACCTCGTCGAGCGCGGCCAGCACCAGACGCTTCCACGGGTCGGGCAGCGCGTTGTCGAGCACCTCGATGGCGTTGCCCCGCGAGGCGGCGGAGTCGCTGCGCAGGCGCTCGGCAACCAGGTCCAGGCGCACCCGCGGCAAGAGGATCTCGAGCAAGAGCAGCGCCTGGAACACGCGGTGATCCCGCTCTTCGAGCAGGGCCAGCGCGAGCAGGTCGGCGACCGTCCGGGGCAGCTGGCCGGGGAGCAGCGAGGGGAGGTCGAGGCGCTTGAGCCCGGCCAGGGCCAGGCGGGCCCCGGCGAGCTCCGCCTGGATCGCCGCCTCCACCCGTTGGACGTCGACGGGCTGCCCGGGCCTTCGGCGGATGATGCGTGAGAGGCCGCGCGCGGCCGCCCGCCGCACGCCGCGCGAACCGGCCGAGAGAGCGAGGACCAGAGCCTGCACCGCCTCGGCGGTGCCGAGGCGCTGGAGGACCAGGGCCGCGCCGCGCCGGCAGGCCGGATCCGCGGCCTCGTCGGTGAGCACTTCGCGCATCGCGGGCACCACCTCCGGGCCGAAGGCGGTCAGGGCCGCGGCCGCCTCGAGCACGGTGCGGCGGTCCCGGAGCTCCTCGAGCAGCGGCGGAACCAGCTCCGCGGCGCGCAGCTTCCCTGCGGCGGCGATGGCTCGGCGGCGAACCATCGGGTCGCGATCCCGGAGGAAGGCGATCAGGGGCCGGTAGAAGCCTCGTACTCCGATGTCTCCCAGGGCCTCCGCGGCGGCGGCGCGATCGCCCGCGTCCGCGGCGCAGAGCAGCGCGTTCAGCGGCTCGGCGGCGGCCAGCACGCCGTCCAGGCCCGCGTGCCGGATGAGCGCGGCGGCGGCGGCGGCGCGGACCACCGCGGGGTGGGGAGATTGGAGGAAGGGGAGCGCGGTGGGGACGGCCTGCTCCCCTTCGATGCCGCAGATGGCTCCGAGGGCGGCAGCCCGGACCTCCGGCGCGGGATCTTCGAGGAGCCGGCGCATCTGCTCGTGCGCCGCCGCCACCCGCGCTTCTCCCAGCCGCTGCAGAGCGCCGGCGCGGATGCGCGGATCCTGGTGGGCGAGGAGGTCCCGCAGCTCGGCGGAGAAGTCCACCTCGGGCAGCTGCTGGAGCAGCGACAGGGCGTGCAGGGCGGTCGGCGCGTCGGCCTTGAGCGCGGCGCGCAGCGTGCGGACGGTAGCCTCGCTGGTGGCCGCCAGCGGAGCCGCGGTGAGATCCAGGTGCCGGCGCTCGAGCGACTCGAGCAGGCTGCGCACGTACTCCCTGCGCGCGCGCAGCAAGAGCAGGATCCACAGCGCGACCAGGAAGAGGACGGCGAACGTGAGCGAGCGGCCCCGTCCGAAGGACTGCTTGTAGAAGAGCAGGACCAGACCGGTGAGGGCGATGGCGGTGGGCTTCAGGATGCCGTCGATGAACGCCTTCGCCCGCCCCCGCACGGACGGCTGCACGGGGACGTAGAGCAGCTGCATCGAGGCGTCGTTGATCGTGTAGCGGAAGATGGTATCGGAGCCCTTGGCGAGGCTGGCGACGAACAACCCGGGATTCGACAGGGCAGCCGAGAACCCCGACCCGAGCGCGAGCCCGGCGGGGAGAGGGAGCAGCGACGCGAGGATCCCGTACCTCTCCAGGAGGCGGCCGGTGATCCAGATCTGCACCGCCAGGGCGATGCCGCCGCAGATGCCGTAGAAGCGGCCGAAGTACCCGGCCAGGTCGTTCTGCCGCAGCACCGAGGCGGCCGCCAGCTTGAACTGGAAGTCCACCACCGTCACCGCCGCTGCGCTCACCGCGGCGACGCCGGCGATCAGCAGGAGGTGGCGGTTCCCCAGGAAGGCAAGGCCGGCGCGCGACAGCACCGGGACGATCCGCCTGGCGCGCCGCCAGCCGATCAGCGGGGCGGTCGAGATGAGGCGCGCGCCGCCCCGGGCCAGGAGCGCGCAGGAAGCGAGCTGCACCACCATCAGCCACAGCAGGTTGGGCGCGCCGACGCGGCGGGCGTAGCGCGAGACGAGCAGGCCGAAGACGACGTTGGCCAGCGTTCCGCCCGCGCCCACCAGGCCGAACAGCCGCTTCGCCTCGCGGGCGTGGAACACGTCGTTGGCCATGGTCCAGAACTGGATCACCACCAACGACCCCATCGCTTCGACGAAGACGTAGAGGGCTGGGTAGACCCAGTTGCCGGTGTTCGCGTGCAGGAGCGCCCAGAAGGTTCCGCAGATCGCCGCACAGCTCGCAGCAGAGACCGCGTTGAGGGCGCCGCGCGGCACCTTGTCCGCCACTCGCGCGTAGCCGTAGGAGACGGCGACGATCGCTGCGGAGGAGAGGATGTAGAGCCAGGACAACCCGCGCGCGGTGCCGTGCGCCAGGTAGAGGGCGTCGCGCACCGAGCGCCCGACCACCACCGCACCGATCGCGCTCGCCGCGTACGCGGCCATGATCGCGGTGCGGCGCTCCTCGCCGGGCCGGATGCGCAATCCGGCCTCCAATGCTCGTTCCAACCTGCCCGGCATGGTCTCGCCGCACAGTAGCAAGACGCGGGAGCGCGGCGAGCAAACGCCGATGTCGCGCACTGTGCGCCGCTGTCGCTGCGTATGGCGAGGTCGGGGTCGAGGTCGGGGGGAAGCTTTGGCCTCGACCTCGAGCTCTTAGAAGACTCCGCCGATTGCGGCGTAGCAGTCGAGGATGGATACGTTGCTTTTCTCCAATCCGTGGGCGCAGCCGACGCGGAAGTCGGTGGGGAGGATGTATCCGAGCACGACCTCGGCGCGCAGCTCGGCGCCGGCGCCGGCGTGCAGCTGGAACGGGTAGTTCGCCGCGCGGAACGGGCCGTCGTTGAACGGCATCCAGGCATCTCCCACGTCGCTGAAGACCGAGGCGTGGAGGCGGCGCAGGTAGACCGGCAGTGTCCAGGCGCCGGTCTCGATGTCGAGGAGCGGCAGCCGGTACTCGAACGTGCCGAGCACGTATGCCTCGCCGGAGAACGCCCCGCCCACGAAGCCTCGGAGGATCCGCACCGGAGCGCCGACCGGGTTCAAGATGCTGCGCACCGGATCGCCGGAATCGAAGCCGCCCAGGGAGAACAGATGGCGCTCGGAGAAATCGCCGCGGGCCACTCCGCCCGCCAGCCGGGCGGCGAAGACGTGGTGGAGCGGAGCGCCGTCCAGACGCCAAGGCAGCGCGAAGTACCGGGCGTAGGAGGCGGAGAGCTGGCCGAAGGTGAAGTCCGAGCCGAGCGGCTTGGCCGAGACGCGCGCGGCGATGGCGAATCGCTGCCCCTGCTCGGAGGAGATGCTGCGCACGAACCTGAACGCATCCGAGTAGACGTAAGTGAGGGAGGCCGCGGCGATCAGGCCGTCGCGAGGGTTGTCGCCGTTCAGCGCCGGCGTGTTCATCGCCAGGTGCGTCAGCTCGTACCGCAGGGCGACGGTGTGGCTGCGCTCGACCTGCGAGAAGGGGAACGAGGCGGTGATCGTCCCTTGCACGATCCTCTCCGTGTACCCGGGCCCGGCGCCGGAGGCCGTCTCCACGTCGCGCAGCGCGGAGAGGGAGATGTCCGGATAGAGGGTGTGGTTGGTGTAGACGACGTCCCAACCGGGCTGCCCGGAATCGATAGCCCACCAGGCCGCGGCCTCGTAATCGTGCCGGTCCGCCGCGTCCTCGCCGGAGGTGATCACGCCGACCGTGGTGCCGACGGCGTCGGTCGCGGCGTACGGGAGCCACCAGTGCGGCCGCAGGGTCGGCAGGGGATCGTAGGGGCGGACCGGGTAGACCTCCTCCGGCGGCAGGGGTGGCGGCTGCGGACGGTGGGCCGCCTCGGGAGGCGCCGCGTCCACCGCGACGAAGCTGGCCGGGTCGTACGGCATGCGGGACAGGTCGTATCCATCCGGCCCATAGGTGACGAGGGCAAGTTGGCCTCCGTCGGGAGACACTTCGGGCTCGAAGGCGCCGAACACCACGTTGGTCACCCGCCACAGCGTCCGGTCCTCCAGGCGGTAGGCGTAGACGTCGAAGACCCCGGTGCGATCGCTGGAGAAGAGCAGGTACTTCCCGTCGGGCGACCAGGCGGGGTCGCGCTCGAACGCGCGATCCCGTGTGACGTCGCGGACCTGCCCGCCCTCGCGCGCGATCAGGCGCACGTCCCAGGTGCCCTCCCGGTGGTGGAGGAAGGCGATCTGCCCGCCGGACGGGCTGAAGCGCGGCGACGCGACGGGTCCGCCCCGCGGATCCTCGAACAGGGTGCGCGGCTCGGAGGAGCCCGGCTCGATCAGCCCGATGGCCGTGCCCCCTCCCGGGCGGCGCAAGGAGAAGACCAGCGCGCCGTCGCGGGAGACGTCCGGTTCGCTGGCCCGCAGCCCGCGGGTGAGCCGCTCGGTGGAGCCGGTGGCGAGGTCGAGCGCGTAGAGGTCCTGCACGCTGGCAAACTCCTGGTAGATCTGGGTGCGCGCGTAGACGATCCGGCCCCGCGGATCGAGCGCCAGCGTGCCCTCGCCGTAGCTGTCGGCCAGGTGCCGATCTCCCGGCCGCGTTCCGGCCGGCCGATTCGCGCCCAGCCGGCAGCAGGGATCCAGGCGCAATGCGCGCAGCTCGGGAAGGCGATCGGGCCCGGCGTTGAAGTAATAGAGCGTGCGGGCGTCAGCGCTGAACCGGGGCGAGTGCGTCAGCTCGCCCAGCCCGGTGAGCGGTTCGACCTGCGTCTCTCCGGAGGCGCGCACGGCGTCCCGCACGGCGACCGCCTTCCGCACCTCGTCGGCGCGGAACTCCTGGTAGAGGTCCAGGTAGCTCTTCCCCAGCACCCGCTCCGACGAGAGGTTGATCGCGAGGGGGATGACGCGTCCGCCCAGATCGTGCGACAGGTCGCGCAGCGCTCCCAGCCCGTACTCGTCGCCGATCCAGGTCATGAACCTGCCGCCCAGCGTGTACCAGTTGTTGGCGCGGGGCCATTCGAGCGGAAGGCTGGAGAGCCGGTCGATGCGCGGCAGCCGGCCCGAGAGCGCCTCGGCGCGCGCGGCCATCTCCTCGGTCGAGGCGCGCACCCGTCCGGCCGCGCTGATCTCGCTCTCCGCCATCACCGCCATCCCCTCGATGATGAAAGGCGGCTGGACTCCGTTGGGGATGAAGAGCTTCCCGAACACCGAGTTGGCGGCGTCGGGGATGCCGAGCACGGTGTCGAGGTGGAGGATGTGCGTGTACTCGTGGTTGATCAGCTCCGCGACCCAGTCGTCGAAGTCGCTGATGGTCGAGCGCGGGTCGGGTGTGGCGGCGAATCCGTGCACCAGGTCGTAGAACAGCGGCGTGGCGAACCCGTTGGCGAAATCGGTGTCGTCCGTGAGGACGATCTGGGTGCGCTCCGACGGTTGGTGGTCGAAGAGCGGGGAGAGGCGGGCGTGGGCCTCCTCGGCGATCCGCGCCACCTTGGCGGCGAAGGCGTACTCGCCCTGGTGGAAGTGGATCTCGAAGTGCGGGGTATCGAGGGTGAGCCATTGGTAGCGCGGGTCCGCGAGCGCGGCGGGCGCGCAGAGGAGCGCGCAGAGCCAGACCTTGCGCATCAGGAGGCTGCGGCGCGCACGCGCGTCGACTGGATGCCGGCGAGCCACTTCTCCAGCCGCAGCGTGAGCAGCTCGGGCTGCTCGAGCGGCGCGATGTGCGTCCCACCCGGGACGGTGAGCATCTCCGCCCCCGGGATCCGGTCGTGCATCTCCTCGGAGAGCCAGTAGGGTGTGAACGTGTCGTGCGTGCCGGCGACGATCAGCGCCGGGACGTCCACCTCGGGCAGGTGATCGAAGGTGCTGTGCTCGCTGGCGTGCTTGAGCATCCCGAGGAACAGACGCGGATCCATGCTGGAGAGGTGGGCGAAGTAGGGCGCGAAGTCCTCGCGCCTCACTACCTTGCCGTTCACCTCCAGGTGCGTGGCGAGCTGATAGGCCCACTCGCCGCCCACCACCATGCGCCAGAGAAGATCGGTGGCGTCGGGCCACTTCTCGGCGGCGGAAAGGAGCGCGGGGAAGATCGTCTTCAGCATCCGTGAATCGTGGAAGGTGTCGAGGGGAAGGCCGTGGCTGCCGCAGATCAGCGCGAGCCCCAGCACGCGTTCCGGGTGCCGGCGGTGGTACTCGAGCGCGACTTGCACGCCCATGGAGTGGCCGAGCAGCACCGCCTCGCGCGTCCGGGTCGCGTCGAGCACGGCCGACAGGTCGTCGCACAAGTCGTCGAATTTGACCTTGGTCCGGTCGGCCGGGAGGCCGCTGCGGCCGTGGCCCCGGTAGTGCCAGCGCACGACCCGATGCCGGTCCGCGAAGTCGCGCACCACGTACTTCCAGGCGAAGCCATCGCAGCCGATCCCGTCGCAGCAGACCAGCGCCGGTGCGCCCTGGCCGGTCGCCGACCAGTAGATTCGGGTCCCGTCGCTGGCCTGGGCGTGGCCCTCGTCGGCTTCTGGCGCGAGCTCCTCGGACATGATCCTCAAGGGTAGCGCAGAACCGGCACCGGGAGGTCCAACTCGTTTCCGACTTGCGGGACCGCGCACGAATCCGGATCATCCCGCCGTGGCGCACCACCACCATGGGACGATCGCACCGGGTCCGCTGCGCGAGGGAGAAGCGAAAAGGCTCACGATCACCCTGTTTCTGGCGCTCCTCGCCACCGCCATCGAGGGGGTGGGTGGTTGGGTTTCCCACTCCCTCGCACTGCTGTCGGACGCCGGGCACATGCTGGCCGACGCGGCCGCGATCGCGCTCTCCCTGTTCGCGCTGCGCATCGGCGGCAGGCCCGCCGACGCCCGGCGCACCTACGGGTACTACCGGCTGGAGATCCTCGCCGCTCTACTGAACGGGGCGCTGCTGATCGCCATCGCGGTGGGGATCGTGCTCGAGGCGTGGCAGCGGCTGCTCCACCCTCGTCCGGTGAACGTCCAGGTGGTGGCGCTCCTGGCGCTGGTCGGCATCGCGCTGAACGCCTCCGGCATGTGGCTCACCCACGCCCGCGATTCGAGCATGAACCTGCGCTCGACGTTCCTGCACCTCGCCGGCGACCTGCTCAACTCGGTGGGAGTGCTGGCCTCGGCGGCGATCATCGCCTGGACCGGGAGGCTCGAGGCCGACCCGATCATCTCCTTCCTGATCGCCGCCACCATCGTGTGGAGCGCGATCCGGCTGTGCCGCGAGGCGGTCGACGTGCTCCTCGAAGGGGTTCCCGCCCACCTCGACTTCTCGGAGGTGAACCGGGCGCTGGGGGCCGTCCCCGGAGTGGCCGCGGTGCACGATCTGCACGTGTGGACCATCACCAGCGGCCTGGTCGCGCTCTCCTGCCACATCGTGGTGACCTGCGAGGGACCCGATTGCCGCAGCCACGACGAGATCCTCACCGACGCCCGGCAGGTGCTGCGGGAGAAGTTCCGCATCGAGCACACCACCATCCAGTTCGAGAGCGAGAGCTACCAGCACGACGACGTGGTGCACTGATGGAGGGCGCCTGGAGCCGCAGGCCGGCCACCGCGGTCTCCCGCCTGTCGGGCCGGCCGCTGCTCTTGCTCAGCGCACGCGATCTGCTGGCCGCCGCGGACGCGGAGGGCGCATTGCTGGTCGCCCTGGTGGCGCCCGCTCCGGCGGCGAGCGCCGGGTTCGCCCGGGCCGCGCGGGACGCGGGCGCGCCGCTGATCTTGTCGCGGCCGAGCGGAGCGGCGGACGAGGTGGGCCCGGAGGAGGCGCGCGACGATGCCGCGTTCGTCGAATCGGCGTTGAAGTCGGCCGACGAGCTTCACTTCCACGGCCCGCTCGCGCTCTTGAAGGAGCCGCCCCGCGCGGGCAGCCCGGTGCCCGAAGCCGAGCGCATCCGGCGGGAGATCGACGCCGGATTCACCGGGGTGGCCCTGGCGACGACTCAGCAGAGCAGTCCCGCGGCCCGGGACGCGGCGCTGGTCGCCTCTCACGTCTGCCAGCTCGAGCTGGGCCTGGAGATCGTGCCCCTGGGAGGGTCGGGCGAGGTGGCCGCCGAGCTGGTGCGGCAGCTCAAGTCGCGCGGGGCGCCGCCCAGCGCGTTGCGGCTCGCAGACCCGGACCAAGAGCTGGCGGCGGAGCTGGAGCCGGTCGCGATCAGCACCACCGCCGAGATCGGGCCCGAGCAGCTCGCCGGCCGCGGAGTGCGGCAGCTGATCGCGGCGGGGCCGTTCCTGCGTGCGCTGGAGCGGGCGGCTCCCCGGGAGCTCTTGGAGACTTTGCAGGGCTGGGCGGACGAGCGGGGGGCGACGCTGGAGCAGGCCGCCGCACGCCACCAGCGGCTTTTCCGGGAGCTGCCGCCCTCCGAGCAGGAGAAGCTTGAGGCGCTCTGCTGCTTCGAGGCGCTGGAGCTGTATGCGCGGGCCGGAGCGGCCAGGACCGCGCCGGGCCTTTTACAGCGCCTGGGCAGCCTGGCCCAGAAGGAATGAGGATCGTCGGCGGCGACCTGCGGGGGCGCACGCTGCGGGCGATCCCGGGGCGGTCGACGCGGCCCACTGCCGACCGGGTCCGGCAGAGCCTGTTCGATCAGCTGGGCCAGCGCTGCGACGGTTTGCGGGTGCTGGACCTCTACGCGGGAACCGGCGCGCTTTCGCTGGAGGCCCTCTCCCGGGGAGCCGCGCACGCCACGCTCGTCGAACAGGACGCGAAGGCGGCCCAGGTGATCCAGCGCAACGCCGACGAGCTGGGCTGCGCCGGCCGCTGCACGCTGGTGCGCGAAGAAGTGTCGCGCGCCCTGCCGCGGCTTGCGGGGCCGTTCGACCTGGTCTTCTCCGATCCGCCGTACGCGCTGCGCGCGGCGCAGGAGACCATGGACGCGCTGGCGAGGCTCGGGCTCGTCTCGACGCACGGCAGGGTGGTGCTGGAACGGGACCGGCGCGAGCCCGGCCCCGCCCTTCCGGAGGGCTTCGAGCTGGTGGGAGAGCGGCGGCACGGGGACACCGCCGTGCTGATCGCTCGGCGCCGTTGACGGAACCGGGCCCGCAAACGAGGATGCGGCGGTGCGCATCGCCCTGTATCCCGGGTCCTTCGATCCGCCCACGCACGGTCACCTCAGCATCATCCAGCGCGGGCTCAAGCTGTTCGACGGTCTCCTGGTGGCGGTGCTCAAGAACCCCGCCAAGGACGCCCTCTTCACGGTGGAGGAGCGCGTGGAGCTGCTCAAGGGGGCGCTGGGCGGCGACAAGCGCGTGAAGGTGAAGACCTTCAGCGGCCTGTTGGTGAAGTTCGCCCAGCAGGAAGGCGTGAACACCATCCTCCGCGGCCTGCGGGCGGTGAGCGACTTCGAGTACGAGTTCCAGATGGCCAACATGAACCGCAAGCTCGACCGGGGGATCGAGACGCTGTTCATGATGACGGGCGAGGACTACTTCTACATCTCGAGCCGCTTCGTGCGCGACGTGGCTCGGCTAGGAGGAGACGTGGCAGGGCTGGTGCCCCCGAACGTGCTCGAGGCGTTGCGCCGCAAATTCGGACCTCCGCAGGAGTCGCAGAAGTGACCGCCTTCGCCCGCCGGGTCCTGGCCGCCAAGCCCTCCGCCTCGCTCGCCGTCACCGCGCGGGCCATCCAGCTCAAGCGGGAGGGGCGCGACATCGTCTCGCTCAGCGTGGGCGAGCCCGACTTTCCCGTCTTCCCGCACGTGGCGGAGGCGGTCGAGGATGCCCTGCGCAAGGGCTACACCAAGTACACCACCTCTTCGGGGATCGCCGAGCTGCGGGAGGCGATCAGCGACTGGATGCACGGCGAAGTGGGGCAGCGCTACCCGGTCGCGCAGATCATCTGCACCGCCGGCGCCAAGCAGGCGCTCTACAACGCGTGCCAGGCGCTCCTCGACGAGGGCGACGAGGCCGTGATCCCCAATCCGTATTGGGTCAGCTACCCGGACATCGTGCGGCTCGCCGGCGCCGCGCCGGTGGATCTGATGACGCGGGCGGAAGACGGCTGGCACCCGGATCCCGCCGCGCTGGCCCGGGCGATCACGCCGCGGACCAAGGTCGTCATGCTGGGGAGCCCCAGCAACCCGACCGGCGCCGTCTGGTCGAAGCAGGCAATGCAGGGCATCGCGCGGGTGCTGGAGGAGCACCCGCGCATCACCATCCTGTCGGACGACATCTACCACCGGCTGGTGTTCGGAGGCGTGCGCGCCTGCAACATCCTGCAAGTCGCTCCGCAGCTGCGCGATCGGACGGTCGTGATCAACGGCTGCTCCAAGGCGTACGCGATGACGGGGCTGCGCCTCGGCTGGGCTTGCGGGCCGCAGGAGATCATCTCGGCCATGAACAAGGTGCAGGACTCCAGCACCTCGAATCCGAGCTCGCTCTCGCAGTACGCCGCGGTGGCGGCGCTGCGCGGGCCGCAGGAGGGCGTGGAGGCGATGCGCGTGCAGTTCGAGCGCAGGCGCGACCTGATGGTGGAGCTGGTGCGGGGAATTCCTCGCGTCCGCTGCGCCCGGCCGGAGGGGGCGTTCTACCTGTTCTGCGACGTCTCCGCCTGCCTGGGCCGGGTACCCGACGACGTCAAGCTCTCCCAGCTGCTCCTGGAGGAGCACGGCGTCGCCGTGGTCCCGGGGTCGGCGTTCGGACAACCCGGCTACCTGCGGCTTTCCTTCGCCACCTCGGACGCGCAGATCCGCGCCGGAGTCGAGCGGATGTCTCGCGGTCTCCAAGCCCTCGCGTAGCCCTGGAGGTGCACATGCGAAACCTGCTCAAGGCCATCGCCGTCGCCGTGGCATTGCTCTTCGCCGCTCCGTCCGTCTCGTGGGTCCAAGAGGCGTACGCCGCGAGCAAGAAGGCGGAGAAGCTGGACATCAACACGGCCAGCGAGGACCAGTTGAAGCAGCTGCCCGGGATCGGCGACGCCTACGCGAAGAAGATCATCGCGGGACGTCCCTACAAGGCGAAGGACGAGCTCTGGGAGAAGAAGATCATCCCCAAGGCGACCTACCAGAAGATCCGCGACCAGGTGATCGCGCACCAAACGAAGTGACGCGATCAATTAGCGGGCATCAATCGGAGTGACCGCGATCAGTTGGGGGGTCGAGGGGGGAGCGAGCTCTGACGATTCGTCACATTCCGCGTAACTCGCTCGAGCCGAGTTTTCAGCAGCGACTCCACGGCGACGACAAATCGACGGGCGGTCTCCGTTGCTTTTCAGGGGAAGGGTCGGACGCAGCAGCGGGCGCGGAACTCGACTCGCGCGCGAGCGGGTGCTTCTTCGAATGCCGCGCGGTCGTTCGAGCAGCACGCGAGATGTAACGCAGCGCGTCCCGTCCCGGGACGGGACGCGGCGCGTCAACGGGGTAGCCGCCAACTGCGCGGTCAATGGTCGTTCGTGCTCCGACGCCGAATGCGCACCGATCGTCTTCGAACCAGACACGTCTCGCGTGAGACGAGAAGTGATTGATGATGAGAGCGAGCTCCCCCCTCGTGGAGGCGCCGAAGGCGCCGGATCGAAGAGCGTGGGGATCGAAGGTAAAGCGGTCAGCTTCACGCGAGCAGTTACAACCGATGTATTTGCATCATGGATGCGCCGAACGTGGGGCGGTTCGGGGGGACGGCGCTGGCGATGATCACCGCCTCGCCCCGCATCGCGTCCCCGGCGCCGACCAGCGTCTGCGCGATGTCGGCGATCATCTCGTCGGTGGACTCGAACGGCTTGGGCACCCTGCGGGCCGTGACGCCCCAGTAGAGCGCCATCCGCTGGTACGCCTGCTGCGACGCGGTGAAGGCGAGGATGCGCGCGGTGGGCCGGTACTCGCCGATCTGCCGCGCGGTCTCGCCCGTCCGGGTGTAGACGCAGACGGTCCCGATGCCCAGCTGCCCCGCCGCCGCGGCGCACGCCTTGGCGACCGCGGTGGCGAAGGTGCTCTCTGCGCGGTCGAGGATCGCCTCGGGCAGCGATTGGTAGCGCGCGCTCCGCTCCACCTCCTCGATGATCGCCGCCATGGTGCGCACCGCCTCGACCGGATGGGCCCCCGTCGCGGTCTCCGCGCTGAGCATCACCGAGTCGGCGCCGTCGAGGATCGCGTTCGCCACGTCGCTCACCTCGGCCCGGGTGGGCTGCGGCGAGACGATCATGCTCTCCAGCATCTGGGTAGCCACGATGGCGATCTTGCCGTGGTAGTTGGTGCGCTCGATCCCGTTCTTCTGGATCAGCGGCACGCGCTCGAGCGGCATCTCCACGCCCAGGTCGCCGCGCGCGATCATCACGCCGTCCGCGATCTGGGAGATCTCGTCGATCCGGTCCACCGCCTGGGGCTTCTCCAGCTTGGCGATGATCGGCATGGTGGGCGCGTATCGCTTGATCAGCCGGATGTCGTCGGCCGAGCGCACGAAGCTCATCGCCACGTAGTCGACCCCCTGCGAGAGGCCGAACTGCAGGTCGACCAGGTCCTTGTCGGTCAGCGCCGGGATGCTGACCGGAGTGCCCGGCAGGTTGATGCCCTTGTTGTCCGAGAGGATGCCGCCGACCACCACCCGGCAGCGCACTTCCTTCTTGCCGGCCTTGATCACTTCCAGGCGGATGGCGCCGTCGTTGACCAGGATGGGGTCGCCTGGCGTCACGTCCTCGGCGAGCCCCGCGTAGGAACAGGAGAAGCGCTCCTCGGTGCCGAGCAGGTCGTCGGTCACGATGGTGACTTCGCTGTCCTCCGCGAGCCTGACCTTGCCGCCCTTGATCTTGCCCACCCGGATCTTGGGTCCTTGCAGGTCGAGCAGGATGGCGATCGGCCGGCCGGCGATCTCGGACGCGCGGCGCACGTTCGCGATGGCCCGGGCGTGGTCCTCGTGCGTGCCGTGGCTGAAGTTCAGCCGCGCGCAGTCCATGCCCGCAGCGACGATCTTCCCCAGCGTCGGCTCGTCGCGGGAGGCCGGACCCATCGTGCAGATGATCTTCGCCTTGCGCATGGATGGGGGAGCCTAGAGGTAGAGTTCGAGTGCCGCAAGGTTGCGGCCGGAGCCCGGCTGGCGGGGCGAGCCAGCGCGGGCGAGCTTTCGGATCACCGATTCAATAGTCCAGGTCGCGCTCCGTCGACTCCTCGTCCTCGCCTTCGTCCTCGTCCTCGCTCTCCTCCTCGTCGAGGAGGGCGGCCTTGCGGGCGACGGCGGGCGCCTCGTCGTACGGCGGCGGCAGCTCCTCGCTGTCGATCTCCACCGCCATGGTGAACTTGCGCCGCAGCGGCGTGATGGCCGAGAAGAGATCCTCGAGCGCGCCCACCAGCGCCTCGACCTGCTCGCCCGGAGCGTGCGCGCCGCAGCTGGGGCAGCGCAGCGTAGGGTCGCTGCTCAGGTCGGAGATGTCCACTCCGAACGACTCCTCGCACTTCTGGCACTGGAACTCGGGCTGCATCCGATCACCTCCCGTGCGGAGGAGCCGGCGTGAGCATAGTCACACCGCGCGGCAAGGGAAGAGGCTGCGGGGCCCGGGCGGCGGATTGACGCGATGCGCAGGGCCGGCGCATGCAACGGGACACGAGCGTGCGCCGCCGCCCGGCGGGAGCGCTCCCGGCCGGACCACGGGGCCGATGCCCGCGCTCCGGGCGGGCAAGTACTCATCGCGGCTCCGGGCGACAAGCGCCGCGCGCACCCGGAGAGATCTGCTATCGTCCCCGCCCCCGGACATCTGAGGGGACACCATCTCGATGGTGTCCCCCACTTGCGCATCCCGCGAAAGGACCACCCATGGCGAGCGCTGCTCCGAAGATCCCCTCCGGCGGTGAGCCGATCACCCTGCGCAATGGGCGCCTGCAGGTCCCCGAGAAGCCCATCCTGCCCTTCATCGAGGGGGACGGGACCGGGCCCGACATCTGGCGCGCTTCCCAGCGCGTCTTCGACGCGGCGGTGCAGAAGGCCTACGGGGGCAAGCGGCGCATCGCCTGGACGGAGGTCTACGCGGGCGAGAAGGCGAAGAACCTGTTCGACACCTGGCTCCCCGACGAGACGGTCGACGCGTTCCGCAAGTACCTGGTGGGCATCAAGGGCCCGCTCACGACTCCCGTCGGCGGCGGAATCCGCTCGCTCAACGTGGCGCTGCGCCAGATGCTCGATCTGTTCGTGTGCCTGCGCCCGGTGCGCTGGTTCAAGGGCGTGCCCAGCCCGGTCAAGCACCCGGAGAAGGTCGACATGGTGATCTTCCGCGAGAACACCGAGGACATCTACGCGGGCATCGAGTACGCCGCGGGCACGCCCGACTCGCAGAAGGTGCTCGACTTCTTCGCCAAGGAGTTCCCGAAGGAGTTCAAGAAGATCAGGTTCGGCACCGCGCAGGCGGGGCAAGAGTGGCAGAAGCGACTCGAGGCGATCGGCGCACCGGCGCGCGAGGTGGGCGTGCAGGTCGGCGTGGGGCTCAAGCCGATCAGCTATCTCGGCAGCGAGCGGCTCATCCACAGCGCGATCAGCCACGCCATCCAGAACAAGAGGAAGAGCGTCACCCTGGTGCACAAAGGCAACATCATGAAGTTCACCGAGGGCGCCTTCCGCGACTGGGGCTACCAGATCGCCAAGAGCTTCTTTGGCGCGGAGGAGGTGGACGGCGGGCCTTGGTGCAAGATCCCGCAAGGCAAGCCGGGCGCCGGCACGCTCATCAAGGACGCGATCGCCGACATCACGCTTCAACAAGTCCTGACGCGTCCGGAAGAGTTCGACGTGATCGCCACGCCCAACCTGAACGGTGACTACCTGTCGGACGCGCTCGCTGCCCAGGTCGGCGGGATCGGGATCGCGCCAGGGGGCAACATCAACTACCTCTCGGGCCACGCGGTGTTCGAGGCCACCCATGGCACCGCGCCGAAGTACGCGAACCAGGACAAGGTCAACCCCGGCTCGGTGATCCTCTCCGGCGAGATGATGCTGCGGCACATGGGATGGAACGAAGCGGCGGACCTGATCGTCCGCGGGATGGACGGCGCGATCGCGGCCAGGACGGTGACGTACGACTTCGCCCGCTTGATGGTCCAGGAAGGCCAGCAAGGCGTAAAGGAGCTGAAGACCTCTGAGTTCGGCGAGGCAGTCGTCCGGCACTTCTCCTGACGGCGTCCCGCCGATCAGGCTCCCGCGTGCGATGGCTGGGGCGGCGGCTGACCGGCCTTGCGCAGGACCGTGGCGATGTTCCCCACCAGCGCGTCCACGTCGAAAGGCTTGCGCACCACGGCGGCGACGCCCAGGTCCTCGGCCTCGTAGCCGCGGTTGGCGCTGAGCACGATCACGGGCGGCGCGCGCAGCTCGGATTCCGCCCGCAGGTGCTGGAGCAGCTCCAGGCCGTTCATCACCGGCATCATGAGATCCAGGAGGAGCACGTTCGGCGCGGCGCCCGAGCGCAGCTTGTCGAGGGCCTGCTGGCCGTGGACGGCCGTGTCGACGGAGAAGCCCTCGAGCTCGAGGATCTCCGCCACCGAGGTCCGGACCTCGGCGTCGTCCTCGACCAAGAGAACGGATGGACGCGTCCCCTCCTCCATGGGGGCGTGCTGATGCCACGGTCGGGCGGCGAATGCAAGCACTGCCCTGTCGAATCATCGCTCGACCCGGCGGAGAGGTCGACTCGAGCGAGCCGTGGCTCAAGGCCTGCCTAGCAACTCGAGCGCCGAGAGCGTCAGCACGGCCGTCGCGGTGCGGATGGTCCGTTCCCGGTCGGGCGCGAAATAGGGAGAGTGGACCATCGCCGGCGAAACGCCCTTCGCCTTCGCCTCGGCGAACTTCTGCGGCTCCGTCGCGCCGACCCAGAAGAGCACGGCCGGCACGCCGGCGTGTCCGTATTCGCTGAAGTCCTCGGACCCCATGTCCCGCGGGAAAGAGACCACGTTGTCGTCTCCCAGCGCCCTCCGCAGCACGGCGGTGAGCTTCGCGGTCAGCGCCTCGTCGTTGAAGGTAGCGCGGGTGGTGCCGTGCGGGTCGACTACGACGGACGGCTCGCGCGGCGCGCCGGCGGCCGCCGCTTCCCCTTTCGCCACGCGGGCGATGGCCGCGAGCAGCTGTTTCTGCACCTCTTCCTTGTAGGACCGGACGGTGATCTGCAGCTTCACCTCCTCCGGGATGATGTTGCTCTTGGTCCCGCCGTGGATCGATCCGACGCTCACCACGGCCGGGTCCTGGGGATTGATCTCGCGCGAGACGATGGTGTGGAGCGCGACCACCGTCTTGGCGGCGATCAGCACCGGATCGACGGCCCGGTGCGGAGAGGCCCCGTGGCCGCCGCGCCCGTAGAGAGTGACCTCGACCGTGTCCATGTTGGAGAGCGCGAAGCCCGGGACGAAGCCCACCTGGCCCGCGGGCAACAGGGCCTGGTCGTGCACGGCGACGGCGAAATCCGGCTTCGGGAAGCGGGTGTAGAGCCCGTCGGCGAGCATCGCCGCCGCTCCGGAGACGATCTCCTCCGCCGGCTGCCCGACCATCACCACCGTCCCGCGCCAGCGATCCTTGCCGCGCGAAAGCAGGGTGGCCGCCCCGATCCAGGAAGTCATGTGCACGTCGTGGCCGCAGGCGTGCATGACCGGCACCACCTCGCCGGCGTCGTTGCGCGCTTTCACCTTGCTGGCGAAAGAGAGGCCGGTCTTCTCCTCCACGGGCAGCGCATCCAGGTCGGTGCGGAGCAGCACGGTAGGGCCAGGCCCGTTGCGCAGGACGCCGACCACTCCGGTGCGACCGACGCCGGAAGTGACCTCGAATCCGAGCCTGCGCAGCCGCTCGGCCAGCTTCGCCGCCGTCTTTTCCTCGTGGAACGACAGCTCCGGCGTCTGGTGCAGGTCGACGTACAGCGCGTCCAGCTCCGGGTAGATCGCGCCGATGCCCAGCGGATCGGGGGCAGCCCGGGCCGGCGCCGTGAACGCGAACGCGCAGGAAGCTGCGCCCAGCCAGCGCAGCGCGCATCGGATGTGGAGGCGGACGGCCATGGACCCCCTGGGGCTACCCGAACAACTCTTCGATCTCGCGGGCGAACCGCTGGTTGACCGCCTTGCGGCGCAGCTTGAAGGTGGGCGTCAGCTCCCCCGACTCGATGCCGAACTCCACCGGGAGCAGCCGGAACTTCTTGATCGTCTCGTAGGAGGCGAGGCCGCGGTTCACCTCGTCGACGCCGCGGGCGATGCGCTCGATGAAGCGAGGGTCCACGCAGAGCGCTTCGACCGTCCCCGCGGCCGCGCCGCAGGCCTGCGCCTCGCGCACCGCCGCCTGGCGGTCCAGCGCGAGCAGCGCCACCAGATGCTTCCGCGCGTCGCCCACCACCACCGCGTGGGCCACTCCTGGGATCCGCGTCAGCTGGCCCTCGATGTTCTGGGGCGACACGTTCTTGCCGCCCGAGGTGATCAGCAGGTCCTTCTTGCGGTCGGTGATGTGGAGGAACCCGTCGCGGTCGATCCGCCCGACGTCTCCGGTCTGCAGCCAGCCGTCCGGCGTGAGGGCCGCGGCCGTCGCTTCGGCGTCCTTGAGATAACCGAGGAACACGTGCGGACCGCGGATGAGGATCTCGCCGTCGTCGGCGAGGCGCAGCTCGGTGCGGGGAAGCGGCCTGCCCACGCTGAACACCTGACGGTGCTCCTGCGTGTTGGCGGTGGTGGCGCCCGTGCACTCGCTCTGCCCGTAGAGCTCGTACAGCGGCATCCCCAGCGACTCGAAGAACTCCAGGGTGGCGCGCGGGATCGGCGCGGCGGCGGTGGCCAGCAGGCGCGCGCGGTCCAACCCGAGCGCCGCGCGCAGCTTGCGCAGGACGAGCGCGTCCGCGGCGGCGTGCAGGAGCGGCCGCTCGCCGCGGGCGCGCGCCAGCGCCAGCTTTTGCGCCCAACGGATCAGGGCCCTTCTGCGGGGGGCTGCCTGCTGAAGGCGCTCCTCGATGCGGGACTGCATCTTCTCCCAGACGCGCGGCACGCCCACGAACAGGGTAGGGCGCACCTCCCGCAGCATTTCGGGCAGCTCTTCCAGCTTCTCGCAACAGGCGATGCAGTAGCCGTTCACCGAAGGCGAGTGCAGCGAGCACATCTGCTCGGCGATGTGGCTCAAGGGAAGGTACGAGACCAGCTCGTCCCCCGGGCGGATGTCGAGCTGCTCTCGCACCACGTCCGCGGCGAAGAGCAGGTTGCCGTGCGAGATCATCACCGCCTTGGGCGGCCCGGTGGTTCCGCTGGTGTAGATCAACGTGGCGAGCGCATCGCTCTCGAGGCCCTCGAGGCGCTCGTCCACGGCGGAATCCGGGATCTCGTTCGACCGTGCGACGAACTCGGTCCAGCTGAGCGCGCCGGGCGCGCTCCCTTCCATCAGCACCCGGGCGCGAAGACGCGGCAGGCGGGCGCGCATCGCGTCCAGCTTGGCGAGCTGGTTCGCATCGTGGACGACGGCCACCACCGATTCCGAGTGCTCCACCACGTAGGCGGCTTGCTCCGCGGGGAGCGTCGGGTAGTACGGCGCGGGGATTGCGCCGGCGGCCAGCGCCCCCAGGTCGGAGAGCAGCCACTCGGGCCGGTTGGGGCCGCACAGCGCGATGCGCTCGCCCGGGCGGACGCCCAGGGCGATCAGCGCACGGGCGATCCGGCGCACTTCGCGCGCATACTCCGCGCGGGTCATCGCGGACCACCGGCCGGGGGAGAGGCGATGCCTCAAGGCCACCCGATCGGGCTCCTGCGCCGCCGTCTCGAAGAAGGCGTGAATGGTCGAGGTTCGCTTCATCGCCGCACGGCCTTTGCGGAATCGAAGTAGGTATACCTCGTGTCCCCCGACCAGACGGTCTTGGTCCGCAGCTGGAAAGTATAGCTGCTCTTGGCCGGATCGACGTCCTTCCCGCCCGGGTCGGTGGGGAGCTGGATGATGAGTCCCGTCGCCGGCGCGTCCGGCTGCAGCACCGCGCTCTCGACCCGGTACTCGCCGGCGGCGGCGCCGCCCGCCATCGCCTCGAGCAACGGCCGTCCGTCGGTAGGCTGCAACGAAAGGCCCAGGATGCGGGCGACCGTCGGGGCGAGGTCCACGTTGCCGGTCGGAAGCGCGTCCTTGAAGCCGCGCCGGAAATGGGGGCCCGCGGCGATCAGCACGTTGTGCACGTCTCGCGGGCTGAAGCTTCCGTGCATCCCCCGGTACGCGTTGCCTTGGAGGATGCCGGCGTACTCGATGCCCGGCACGCCGCTCACCACCGCGTTCTCGTCGTAGTCGTAGCTCAGGAGGATGTCCGGGCTGCGGGTCGCGTGCTGCGCCCGGATCGCGCCGAGGGGCAGCGTTCCGGGAATGCGGCCGTACCGCTCGTCCACGAACAGGGCACCCACTTCGCTGCGGCCCTGCAGGAAGCGAACCGCCCTTCGGACGGCCTCGGGGTCGTGATCGGGCACGTAGACGTAGTCGCTGCCTCCGTTCACCGCGACGACCAGCGCGCCGCGAGGCAGCTCCGGCGGCACCTTCATCGCCGGCGCCTGGTATTTCTGCCCGGCCTTGCCGCAGGCGGTCCCGTCGACGTCCGTCGACACCGGGTACACGGGCGCGCCGTCCGCCTTGATGCCCGCGAGCGGTGCGTACGTGCATCCGATCCCGTCGTAGGCGGCGAACCCCGCCCGGCGCAGCAGATCGGCGAGGCGGACCAGGCCGGAGACGGAATAGCCCTTCGGATCGACCTCCGCGGAAGCGCGGTCGCGGATGGCCCGCAGCGGGAACCACTGGACCGCTCCGGACACGCTGCTGTGGCCGTGGTCCGAGACGACGATCAGGTCGGTGACGGGCTCCAGGCCCAGCTGCTTCAGCTTGTCGCGGATACGGCCCAACATCGCGTCGGTGGCGCGGAGAGCGTCGTGCCAGTTCCGGGTGCCGAGCCCGTAGCTGTGCTGGGTCGAGTCGGGGTCGCGCAGCCAGAGGAGGCTCAGCCGCGGCTGCTTGCGGGGGAGGACCTGGTCCAGATACGCGGCGACCATGTAGTCCAGCCCGGCCTTGAAGCGGCTGCCCGACGCGTCGGTCGGATCCGACGAGACGCCGTCCTTCAGCCTCTCCGGAGGCTGGAACAGCGTGGGGTCGCCGTTCGCCGACGACAGCGTCAGGTTGCCGAGTCCGTACGCGTATGGAGCGGTGGCCGGCAGCGGGACGCCGAATCCCTGCAGGTCCTTGGCCAGCCAGAGGGGAAGGACGGTCTTCTCGTCGAGAAGCATGCCGCCGCGCTTCAAGTCCTGCAGGTACGCCGCGCCGTTCTTCCCCAGAGCGAAAGTGGCGATTCCAGCCTTCTGCGCCGCCTCGAACAACGTCGGCGCGAGGAGCAGCCTGCCCTGCACCTGCCGGCCGAGATCGTCGAGGACGGCATAGTCCTCCGAGAACACCGGTTGCCGGAAATCGACCGGCTTGGCCGACGAGTCCTTCCCTTCGGCGCCCGGCTGCCAGACCACGTTCCCGTAGAAGCCGGCAGTCCCGGGGAAGCCGCCCGTCGCGAAGCTGGCCGAGTTCATCATGGTGAAGGTCGGGTACGTGGAATGATGGTCGGCGAACTCGGTGCCGATCTCGCGCAGCCGGAAGAGGTTCGGCGTGTCCTCCGCATCGACCGCGTCGGGGCGCAGGCCGTCCCAGACGACGATCACCACGTTCCGGGCAGGTGGCTCCTCGGGCCGGCCAGGAGCGCCCGCGCAGGAGATGAGGAGGAAAAAGGCGGCGGCGATCGCGCCGCGCAGGGCTGCCTTTCCTGGCATCTGCATTCCCGTGTCCGCGGGCACCAGCTAGACCCGGATCCGCGACGGAGTGTCAAGCGCGCGGCGATCCCGGGGCAGATTGCGAGGCTCGCGGTAGTGCGCTATAGGCGCGCCGCCTGCACTCCGGAGAAGACGCCATGCCTCGCAAGAAGATCGCGCTCATCGGCGCCGGACAGATCGGCGGCAATCTCGCCCTCCTCGCCGCCCAGAAAGAGCTGGGCGACGTCGTCCTCTACGACGTGGTGGAGGGCGTTCCGCAGGGGAAAGCGCTCGACCTGATGCAGGCGCGCGCCATGGACGGCTTCGACGCGCGCATCACCGGCACCAACAAGTACGACGAGGTGGCCGGGGCGGACGTGGTCATCGTCACCGCCGGCGTGCCGCGCAAGCCGGGGATGAGCCGCGAGGACCTGCTCGGGGTGAACATCAAGATCATGCGCGACGTGGCGAGCAACGTGAAGGAGAAGTGCCCCAGCGCGTTCGTGATCGTCATCTCCAACCCGCTCGACGCCATGGTCTACGCGATGAAGCGGATCACCGGCTTCCCCAAGGAGCGGGTGGTGGGGATGGCGGGCGTGCTCGACACCTCGCGGTTCCGCCTCTTCGTCGCCGAGGAGCTGAACGTGTCCATCCAGGACGTCCAGGCGCTGGTGCTGGGCGGCCACGGCGACGACATGGTGCCGGTCACCCGCATGTGCTCGGTGGGCGGCATCCCGCTGGAGAGGCTGCTCTCGAAGGAGCGGCTGGCGGCGATCGTCGACCGGACCCGCAAGGGAGGCGGCGAGATCGTCGCGCTGCTCAAGACGGGCTCCGCCTTCTACGCCCCGGCCACCAGCGCCATCGCCATGGCGGAGAGCTACTTGCGCGACAAGAAGCGGGTGCTGCCCTGCGCCGCGCTGCTGGAGGGCGAGTACGGAGTCAACGGCTACTACATGGGCGTGCCGGTGGTGATCGGCTCGGGCGGGGTGGAGAAGGTCCTCCAGATCGAGCTGACCGCCGACGAGAAGGCGATGTTCGAGAAATCCTTCCAGTCGGTGAAGAAGACGGTCGACGAGATCAAGCTGTAGGGCCGGGCAGGGCGAACCAGCGCGGCGCGATGCGATCGCGGTGCGCGAGGAGCGCCGGCGTGATCGCCGCGGCCAGATCGGGGTCGAGCTGCTCGAGCACCGGGCGCATCGTCTTTCCCATCGGACGGACCACGTCGGGCAGCGGCACCAGTGAGCCGAGCGCGGCGGCTGAATAGAAATCGAGCGCCGTCAGGCGCGGGCCGAAGAAATAGGGTCCGCCCGCGCGCGCCAGATGCCGATCGAGAGCTGCGAGGATCTCCAGGAACCTTCGCCGCGCCGGCTCGACGAGGTCCGCCGAATAGCCGTACCGGCGGGCGAGGTACTTCGCCACCGGAAGCGGAAAGCCTTCGCTTCCGCCGCTGCTGAACGACGAGTGGAGCAGCAGGAACCGGCGGATCCAGCCGAGGCCCATCTCGCCGCACACCTCGTGCGAAAGCCCGAAGAGGGACGCGCGCTCGGCAGGATCCCCCGGGACGAGCGATACCTTGCCGCCCAGCCGCTCCAGGAGCGTCAGGATCTCCGCCCAACCGGTGCGGGGAAGCTCGTTCGCGTAGAGTGCCACCGGGGCGTTCGGACATCCCGTCCAGCGCGGGATCGTTTCGTCGCGCGGGTCGAAGGCGACTGCCAGGCACTCGAGCTCCTTGACGGCCGCCATCCCGCGCGCGGCATCGGACCACAGGCTGGGGACGGTGGTGATCACCGCCATGCGGAGACCGCGGGAGGCGAGGGCGGTCTCCAGGTCCACGAATCGCACCGAGCTCTCGCCGGCCATCTGGCGTCCCCTAGCAAGCCGTGCGGCGGATGGGAAGCCCATGGCGGGCCGGCCGCCGAAGCGTTAGGGTTCTCACCACCGGCCGTGCCGGCCGGGTGAGGTCCGCGATGAAGAAGCTCATCTGGATCGGCGCGGCCGTGGCGGGGCTCCTCGGAGCAGGCGCGGCGGGGGCCTGCGAGGAAGAGCACCAGACCGCCCAGCAGCAGGAGCAGAAGCCGCAGAAGAAGGTGGTCGCGAAGAAGGCAGCCAAGAAGTCCGCGGCCAAGCAAACGTTGGCGCAGAACGAGAAGAAGTAGCCGTCTCCTTCGTTGCGGGTCCGGGTCCGGTGCGCTATGACGCGCGGCTCCGGAGGTGCAATGGCGGAGCGTTACATCGTCGTCGGCGGCGGCCTGGCCGGGCTGATGACGGTCATCAAGCTGGCGGAGGCTGGCAAGCAGGTCGACGTCTTCTCGATCGTCCCGGTGAAACGCAGCCACTCCGTCTGTGCGCAAGGCGGCATCAACGGCGCCGTCAATACCAAAGGCGAAGGCGATCACCCCGACATCCACCTCTACGACACCATCCGCGGGGCCGACTTCCTCGTCGAGCAGCCGCCCGTCAAGGGCATGTGCTACGCCGCGCCGGCGATCATCTACCTGTTCGATCGAATGGGTGTGCCGTTCAACCGCACCTCGGAAGGGCTCCTCGACTTCCGCCGCTTCGGCGGCACGATGCACCACCGGACGGCGTTTTCCGGCGCTTCGACCGGGCAGCAGCTGCTCTACGCCCTGGACGAGCAGGTCCGCCGCTTCGAGACCGAGGGGCTGGTCCGCAAGTCCGAATACTGGGAGTACCTCTCCTTCGTGAAGGACGAGCAGGGAGCCTGCCGGGGCATCGTGGCGATCGACCTGCGCAACATGGAGATCCAGGCGTTTGCCGCCGACGCGGTCTGCCTGGCCACCGGCGGCCCGGGCATCGTCTACGGGCGCTCGACCAACTCGACCATCAATACCGGCTCGGCCAACGGCCGCACCTACATGGACGGCGCCGTCTACGCGAACGCCGAGTTCATCCAGGTGCATCCGACCGCGATCCCGGGGCAGGACAAGAACCGGCTGATGAGCGAGTCGGCGCGCGGCGAGGGCGGCCGCGTCTGGGTGCCGCGCAAGAAGGGAGAGACCCGCGGCCCGCGCTCGATCCCGGAGCCGGAGCGTTGGTACTTCCTGGAGGAGAAATACCCCAAGTACAAGAACCTGGTCCCCCGCGACGTGGCCAGCCGGGAGATCGTGCACGTGGTGCGCGACCTGGGACTGGGGGTGGAGGGGGAAGAGGCGGTCTACCTCGACGTCTCCCACATCCCCGCCGACGTGCTCGACCGCAAGCTCGGCGGCATCATGGAGATCTACGAGAAGTTCGTCGGCGTCGATCCGCGCCACATGCCGATGAAGATCTTCCCCGCGGTGCACTACTCGATGGGCGGGCTGTGGGTCGACTACGAGGCCGACGCGAACAACGACATGGTGAAGGACTCGCCCCGGCAGCAGGCGACCAGCGTGCCGGGTCTCTACGCCGCCGGGGAGTGCGATTACGCGTACCACGGCGCGAACCGCCTGGGCGCGAACTCGCTGCTCAGCTGCATCTACGCCGGGATGATCGCGGGCCCGGCGATGATCAGCTACGCGCGGAACGCGGCGCCGAAGATGGGCGACGTGCCCCAGGGCCTGCTCGGCAGCAGCCGGCAACGGTGGGTGGAGCGCTTCGATTCCATCTACAAGATGGGAGGCACGGAGAACCCGTACGTGATCGGCCGCGAGATGGGCGAGCTGATGCAGCGGGTGTCCACGGTGGTGAAGCACAACGGCGAGCTCGACCAGGCCGTCCAGCAGATCCGCGGCATCAAGGAGCGATGGAAGTCCGCCAACGTGCTGGACACCGGGCGCACGCTCAACCAGAGCGCCGCGTACGTGAACCAGCTCTGGAACATGCTGGAGATCGCCGAGCTGATCCTGGTGGGCGGCCGGATGCGCGACGAGTGCCGGGGCAGCCACTACAAGCCGGAGTTCGACCTGCCGCAGCCGAAGACCAAGGACCCCCGCCAGGACCCCGAGTGGATGGAGGCCTGGCGCAGGCGCAACGAGAAGTGGCTCAAGTTCACCATGGCCCGCTGGTCGTCCGGCGGCCCGCAGATCACCTTCGAGCCCATCCAGAGCCTCAAGAGCCCCATCCTGAAGCCCGAGCCGCGCTGGTACGCCTGAGGGAGACGAGAAGCACGCGAATGGCCCGGCCCATCCTGGTCCGCATCGAACGCCGCGACGGTCCCGACGCCCCCAAGCGCTGGGAGGAGTTCTCGGTCCCCTACACCAAGAACGCGAACGTCATCTCCGTGCTGATGGAGATCCAGCGCAACCCCGTGACCACCGCCGGCAAGCGGGTGCCTCCGCCGGTCTGGGACCAGGCCTGCCTCGAGGAAGTGTGCGGCTCCTGCACCATGAACGTGAACGGGAAGGTGCGGCAAGCCTGCTCGGCATTGATCGACCACCTCGAGCAGCCGATCACGCTCCAGCCGATGAAGAAGTTCCCCCTGGTGCGCGACTTGTCGGTGGACCGGCAGAAGATGTTCGATTCGCTGAAGCGCGTCCGAGCCTGGATTCCCATCGACGGCACGTACGACCTGGGGCCCGGGCCCCGCGTCGCGCCCGAGGACCAGGAGATCAACTACGTTCTCTCCACCTGCATGACCTGCGGCTGCTGCCTGGAGGTCTGCCCGCAAGTGGGCGAGACTACCCGGTTCATCGGCGCGGCGTCGATCTCCCAAGCGCGGCTCTTCAACAACCATCCCACCGGCAAGATGAACGCCTCGGAGCGCCTGCACGCGCTGATGCTGCCGGGCGGGGTGAACGACTGCGGCAAGGCCGCCAACTGCGTGAAGGCCTGTCCCAAGGGAATTCCGCTCACCTCCAGCATCGCGGAGATGGCAAGAGAGACCACGCGGCAGGCGCTCCGGGACTTCCTCTACAGCGACGAACGCAAGGGCGGGTCCGGCCCCGGTTGAGTCCCGCTTCGTACGTTCCTGCACGTTCCGGTGGTCGCAAATCCGCGAAATCACGACTGCGGCATTCCGACACGCACCTCACTACATTCAGGGGCATCCACAGAGGTGCCATGCTGCTGCCGCGACTTGCCGAAGTGTCGCTCGCCCGGATCCCTCCGCTGCAGGACATGCGGCAGGCAGTGCAGCGCGACGTGCGCGGCCTTTGGTCCGGGTTCGACGCGCTCGGCTGGCACCAGCTCCCCGCCGCGAACGAGCCGACTTTCGCTCCCGAGTTGGAGCGGGTGATGCACAGGGGATGGCGGCCGCCTCTCGGTTGGGTGTCGCTGGCCGTCGCCGCGGGTCTGCTCGCGGGGCTCGGCTTCGCCCAGATGCAGGTACAGCGGCACTTCACGCCCGTCGTCAAGGTGGAGCCGCAGAGGTCCCGGCCGTCGACGCGCAAGCAGAAGAGGCTGCCTCGCGCCCGTCCGGAGCGGACCGCGTTCAGCAGCGGGTTCTAACTACGCCTCGGAACCGCTCTGCCAACCACACACGCTCTTCGAGCCGGCGTCTGGGCGCCTCTACAAGGGAGCTCGCTCGTATGATTGGTCACTTCTCGCCTCGCGCGGCCCGGGGCGAGTGCCGGGGCGCGATCGTGAATTCCGCGTCCGAGGACTGCGACGAGGATCTCGGATGCTTTCCAGGGGGAGTCGAGCGAAGCGGCAGCGGGGAGTCCAGCCTGCACGGCCAGCAGACGTCGGCGAGGCTTCCTGAGCTCGCGCCGCCTTGACGCGCTGCGGCCCGTTCTGGAACAGGTTGAGTCGCACGGCACGGGCTACCCGCCCATCGCTTGATCCAAGCGGGCAGCGAATTGCCGAGATCGAGCTCCACTCCGCGCGGCCCTTCGCCAATCTCGCGTGCGCCAGCGGCCGGCGCAGAAGGTCGGAAAACCGCCGCAAGCTCTACCTCGGATGCGCGTTTCCCTCCATGTTCGGATACTGCGTCGGCGAGCTCCGGTTCTCCGAGGACGCCGCTTACAGCCGGATCATGGTGGCACGAGCAGCGAGGAGCATGCCGGCCATGATCGAGGCGATCCGCTCCGGGGAAGTCCATCTGACCGGGCTGCGGCTGCTCGCACGAGCGTCGAGGTCAAGCGAACGCCGCTTTGGCCTCGCGGTAGGTCCCGCAATGGGCCTCGACGCTGGCCTCGATCGGCTTCGCGTACCCGCCGCCCAGGGTGAGCACCACGGGCAAGCCGCGGTCGCGCGCCGCCGCGAGGACCAGGCGGTCCCGCGCGCGCAGCCCCTGGTGGGTCAGGCGCAGCCGGCCCAAGGCGTCTTCCGCGAGCGGGTCCACGCCGCCCTGGTACAGCAGGAGGTCGGCGCGCGAGGCGTCGAGGACCGCCGGCAGATGGCGTGCCAGGAGCGCCAGGTACTCCGCATCCTCGCAGCCGTCGGGCAGCTCGAGGTCCAGCGAGCTGCGCTGCTTGTGGAAGGGGTAGTTGCGGGCGCCGTGCATGGAGAAGGTGAACACCGAGTCGTCCGCGGCGAAGATGGCCGCGGTCCCGTTGCCCTGGTGCACGTCGAGGTCGACGATCGCCGCCCGCTCGATGCGTCCCTCGAGCTGCAGCAGGCGGACGGCGACCGCATGATCGTTGAAGACGCAGTACCCCTCGCCGTGGTCGGCGAACGCGTGGTGCGTGCCGCCCGCCAGGTTGCCGGCGATTCCGTTGCACAGCGCCTCCCGGGCAGCAGCCACGGTGCCCGACACCGAGGCCCGCGAGCGCCGGACCAGCGCCTCGCTCCAGGGAAATCCCAGGCGGCGCACCTCGGCCTCCGTCAGGCCGCCCCCCACCACCGCCTCGACATAGGCGGGCTCGTGCACCAGGAGCAGCGCGTCCAGATCGATCACCCCCGAGGGAGTGAAGTCTTCTTCGCGGATCGTCCCGTCGGCGAGGAGGCGCTCGCGCAGCAGCCGGTACTTCGGGGTCGGGAACCGGTGCCCGGGCGGCAGCGGCAACGGGTAGGAGTCGCTGTGGAAGACCCGGATCACAGGGTCAGGCCCGCGGAGCGCAGCTCGGCCAGCGCGGCATCGAGCTTCAGCGCGCGCGCCTTCTTGCGCATCGCCGCCGGCGCCCACTCCTCCCAGGAACGGAGCACGATGGCGTGCCGGCCGCTGTCGGTGTGCTCCGAGGCGGCGAGGACCAGGCCGCGCTTCTCCAGCTCGAGCCTGGCCGGCGCGCGCCCTTCGAGGCGCAGCGTCCCTTCGCGGTCCACCTCGGCGAGCAGCTGCCGGGCAGGCGCGGGCAGCTTGCTTCTCGCGTCCTTCTGCCACTGCGGATCGAGCACCACCCTGAGGAGCTGCGGCCACAGGGTCCGGTGCACGAAGGTGACCTTCCCCCGCACCAGCTTCGCGCCGAGCACCTCCGGCGAGTCCTCCAGGGCCGTTGCGATCGAGAAGATGAGGCCGCCCTGGGGATGCCCCCACCAGCTGCCTCTCAACTCTCCCGCGATCTCGCCCACCAGGGAACGCGGGCGCCCGGCGGGCGTCAGCGTCAGCACGCGGTCCCGGCGCAGCAGATCCAGCGCGTCCTGGGGAGTCCGCAGCAAGGTGGACGGATTGTCGCAGATCCAGAGGGAGGGCGCATCGGCTTGCACCGGGCGCGGGCGGGGTGTATCTGCGGCGCCTCCGAGGTGCCTCGATGAAGATCCACGAGTACCAGGCCAAGGAGATCCTCTCCCGATTCGGCGTCGCCGTGCCGCGGGGGAAACTGGCCACGACGCCCGAGGAGGCCGCCTCCGCTGCGCGGGAGCTGATGGCGGGCGGCAACCCGGTCAGCGTGATCAAGGCGCAGATCCACGCCGGCGGCCGCGGCAAGGGCGGCGGGGTGAAGCTGGCCCGCAGCCCCGAGCAGGCCGCCGATCTGGCTCGCCAGATGCTCGGCATGCAGCTCGTCACGCACCAGACGGGCCCGCAAGGTCAGAAGGTCCGCAAGGTCTACGTCGAGGAGGGCGTGGAGATCGCCCGGGAGCTGTACCTGGGGCTCACCCTCGACCGGGCCATCTCGCGCGACGTGCTGATGGCCTCCAGCGAGGGCGGCGTGGAGATCGAGGAAGTCGCGGCCAGGCACCCGGAGAAGATCCTGCGGGAGGCCGTCGATCCGGTGGTCGGCCTGGCCGGTTACCAGGCGCGCGACCTCGCCTTCGGGCTGGGCCTCGCCGGCCGGGCGGTCCAATCCTTCGCGAAGTTCGCCGCCGCCATGTACCGCGCCTACCAGGAGACCGATGCCTCGATCGTGGAGATCAACCCGCTGGTCTTGACCAAGGCCGGCGAGGTGGTGGCCCTCGACGCGAAGATGAACTTCGACGACAACGCCCTCTACCGCCGGCCGGAGATCGCCACGCTCCGCGATCCCGACGAGGAGGACCCGCGCGAGGTCCAGGCGAAGGAACACGACCTGAGCTACATCGCCCTGGACGGCAACATCGGCTGCATGGTGAACGGCGCCGGCCTGGCGATGGCGACGATGGACATGATCAAGACCGCCGGAGGGATGCCGGCGAACTTCCTCGACGTGGGCGGCGGCGCCGACGAGGAGAAGGTCACTGCGGCTTTCAAGATCCTGCTCGCCGATCCGCGGGTGCAGGCCGTGCTGGTGAACATCTTCGGGGGCATCATGCGCTGCGACGTGATCGCCGCCGGCATCATCGCCGCCGCCAAGCAGGTGCAGCTCCGCGTGCCGCTGGTGGTCCGGCTCGAGGGCACCAATGTCGAGCAAGGCAAGGAGCTGCTCCGCACCTCGGGGCTCCCCATCATTCCCGCCGACGACCTCGGAGACGCCGCCTACAAGGCGGTCGCCGCCGCGAAGAAAGCCGCTTGAGCAAATGGGGCTCGTCTCCTCCTTCTTCCGCAACCTCCTCGGCAAGCCCGGCGCGGCCGATTTCCGCGACTCGGCCGAGCACTTCGTCCGGGTGATGCGGGAGCACGGGATCGGCCTCGCCTGGGGACGCGACGAGCTGCTCTTCGTCGACGACCTGGTGGAGCGCCTCAAGGGGCACGACGAGTACCGCGACGCGGTGGGCTGCTACCTGGGCGAGCTGCTGGTCCGCAACTTCGGCGGCGAGTGGGTCCCCGGGCACGCCCTCGGTCCGGCGATCCGGATCGCCACGGCGAAGGGAACCAAGCACCTCTTTCCGCTGGGCTGGGTGTACCGCCGCGCCGACGGCGGCCCCGGGGAGAGCATCGCGCGCAAGTGCCATCGCGACCTCGGCTTCCCCGCCGACTCCGGAACGCTGGGGACCTTCACCGACGGCGGCGAGCGCGTCTGGCCGCCACATCCCGAGGTCTTGCAATGAGCGTGCTGGTCGACAAGAGCACCCGCGTGCTCTGCCAGGGCATCACCGGCAGCGCGGGCTCGTTCCATTCCAGGCAGATGCTCGCGTACGGCACGCAGCTGGTGGCGGGCGTCACGCCGGGGAAGGGCGGGACCCGGTTCGAGGATCGCGTGCCCGTCTTCGACACCGTCGCCCAGGCGGTGAAGGAGACGGGCGCGAACGCGAGCGTCATCTTCGTCCCGCCGGCCTTCGCCGCCGACGCCATCCTGGAGGCTGCCGGTGCCGGGATCCCCCTGGTGGTCTGCATCACCGAGGGGATCCCGGTGGACGACATGGTGAAGGTGAAGCGGGCGCTGCAGGGTTCGCCGGTGCGCCTCATCGGACCCAACTGCCCCGGGATCATCACTCCCGGCGAATGCAAGATCGGCATCATGCCGGGCCACATCCACCGCAAGGGCCGGGTGGGAATCGTCTCCCGGTCGGGGACCCTCACCTACGAGGCGGTCCACCAGGTCACGCAGCTGGGGATGGGCCAGTCGACGGCCATCGGCATCGGCGGGGACCCGGTGCATGGCTTGAACTTCGTCGACTGCTTGAAGCTGTTCGCGAGCGATCCGGACACCGACGCGATCATCCTGATCGGCGAGATCGGCGGAGGCGAGGAAGAGGATGCCGCCGCCTGGATCCAGGCGAGCTACCGCAAGCCGGTGGTCGGCTTCATCGCGGGGGCCACCGCGCCTCCGGGAAAGCGGATGGGCCACGCGGGCGCGATCATCTCCGGGGGGAAGGGCACGGCGAAGGACAAGATCGCGGCGCTGCAGGCCGCGGGAGTGCACATCGCCGCCGGGCCGCACCTGTTGGGCAAGACGCTCCAGCAGGTGCTGCGAAAGTGACCGGCGGGCCGCCGACCGCAGAGCCGCCGGCGCTCGAGGTCGCCGGCTTGAGAAAGACCTACCGAGCGCGCGGAGGCGCGCCGATCGTGGCGGTGGACGGGCTCGGCTTCGCGGTGCGTTCCGGAGAGATCGTCGGTTTGCTGGGACCGAACGGCGCCGGCAAGACCACCGCCATGCAGCTGGCGCTCGCGCTCCTCCACCCGGATGCGGGCGAAGCGCGCATCTTCGGCGGCGACCCGGAGCTGCTCGGCGCGCGCCGCCGCGTCGGCTACGCGCCAGACGCTCCACTTTTCCCCCGCAAACTCAGTGGCTTGCAGATCCTGGCCTTTCATGCGGAGCTGCTGGGGTTCACCCGGAGCGACGCCCGCCGGCGCGCGGACAGGTTCGCGGAGCAGGTGGGTCTCGCCGGCCCGGCGCGGCGGCTCGCTGGCACCTACTCCCGGGGCCAGGCGCAGCGGCTTGGTCTCGCCCTGGCGCTGCTCGGCGATCCGGACCTGGTGCTGCTCGACGAGCCCACCGCTGGGCTCGACCCGGCGGGCGTGGCGGCGATGCGCGAGCTCCTGGTTTCGCTGCGCGCGCGTGGCGCGGCCGTGCTGCTCAATTCGCACCTGCTCAGCGAGGTGGAACGGGTCTGCGACCGCGTCCTCTTCCTCAAGGAGGGCCGGCTGCTGCGGACGCACGAGGTGCGGGCCGGAGGACGGCGCGCCGAGGTCCGGTTGAAGGATCCGGCGCAGATCGCCGCAGCCCTGGCAAAGGCGATCCCCGAGGGTACGCTGGAAGGGGACCGCTTCCGCGTGCCCGTCATCTCGGAGGACGAGGTGCCCGCGCTGGTTCGGCGGCTGGTCGGGCTGGGCGCCGGGATCCTCGAAGTCCGCCTCGCCGGCGCCGAATTGGAGCAGCTCTACCTGCAGATCGTGGAGGGGCGGGTGTGATCTCCTGGCCGGTCGCTCGCGCGGCGGCGCGGGAGAAGCTGCGCTCGCCGGCGATCCTGGTCCTCGGGGTGTGCTTCGCCGGCGCGTCGGGGCTGGGCGCGCGGGCCGGCGCGCTGCTCGACGCCTTCGCCGGCTTCGGCCTCTTGTTCCTGCTGCTCCTGACGCTTGCCCTGGGGGCGGGGCTGCTCTCGGACGAGCTGGGCTCCGGTCACGCTCAGCTCGTCCTGCTCCGGCCCATCACGCGCGCTGCCTGGGTCGGCGGCCGCTTGATTGGCGCGGGCATCGCGCTGGCCGCGGTGACGGCGGGGGGGTGGGCCGTGGCAGCCGTGGCTTCCCTGGGCAGCGGCCGCGCCATCCCGCTCTCGGCGCTGGCGGTCCTCCCGCTCGCGGTGCTCTGGGCATTCGCATGGCTGTCGGTGCTCACCGCCCTGGGAGTGGTCCTTCCGGGATGGACGAACGGGGGCGCCCTGGTGGTGTCGGCGATCGCCTGGGCCACTCTGCGCCAGAGTCTGCCGGGCCTCCTCGGACATCCCGAATGGGCCGCCCCGGCGGCGGAGCTGAGCACGTACCTGGGTCCGCAGGATCCGCTGAAGCTCGCCGTCGACCTGCACGCGGCCGGGCCCGCGCTCTACGACCTGTGCTGGGTATTCCTCGGCTGGCTCGTCGCGGTGTTGCTGTTCAACCGCCGGGAGCTCTCGCGGAGGCGTCCGTGAGCCAGCGAGCGATCCCCCGGCTGCTGCCTGCCTTGCTCGCCGCCTCACTGGCCGCCTGGATCGCCTGGCGGCTGCTGGCTTGACGGGGGGCCCCCTTTTCGGGTACACAGCGCCGCTTTTCCAAGGGAGCCAAGGATGTCCGTCAAGCTGCGCCTCGCCCGCCGAGGCGCGAAAAAGGCGCCGTTCTACCACGTGGTGGCGACCGACTCGCGCAACCCGCGCGACGGCAAGTTCACCGAGGAAGTGGGCACCTACGATCCGAACACCAAGCCCGCCCGCATCCACCTCAAGACCGACCGCATCGAGCACTGGCTGAAGCTCGGGGCGCAGCCGTCCAGCACCGTGGCCCAGCTGATCAAGCGCGCCCGCAAGCCGGCGGAGCAGCCGAAGCGGTAGCCGCCGCTTCAAGCGAGGGTCGCCATGACGCTCGCCTACGTCTTCTGGCACTGGAGCGCCGAGGCCGCGCCCGCCTACGTCGAGCGGCTGGGAGCGTTCCATCGCGCGCTCGCGTCCGATCCTCCGCGGGGCTTCCGATCGTCCCGCAGCTTTCAGGTCGCTGGCGCGCCGTGGCTGCCTCGCGGCGCCGGGTTCGAGGACTGGTACCTGATCGACGATTTCGCCGCGCTCGGTTCGCTGAACGAGGCGGCCGTGGCCGGTTCCCGGCGCGATCCGCACGACAGTGTCGCCGGGTTGGCCGCGGGCGGCTCGGGCGGCCTTTACGCGCTCAAGTCGGGAAGGATCGGTGAAGAGAAGCACGCTTCCTGGTTCGGCAAGCCCTCCGGGACTAGCTACCCGGCCCTGTTCGAGCGCATGGAACCGCTGGTGACGGAGGTGGGGGGCGCGCTCTGGCAGCGGCAGATGGTGCTCGGGCCCGCCCCGGAATTCTGCCTGCGTTCCCCGAGCGCGACGGCCCTCCCTCCCGAGCTGAAGGTGCTGGCGGTCGCATGCGGGCCGGTCTGAACATGGCGCCCAAGGACGAGCTCCTCGCCGTCGGGCGCGTGTCGCGGGCGCATGGCGTGCGGGGGCGCGTCGTGCTGGTGCCCTACAATCCGACGTCCGACGCGTTGACCCGCGTCACCTCCCTGTGGCTGCGGACGGGGGAAGGGGAGCCGCGCCGCTACGAAGTCGAGCGCGCGGAGCGTGCCGCCCAGGGTTATCTGGTCGCCCTGCGCGGACTTTCCGACCGCGACTCGGCGGACGCCTTGCGCGGAGACGAGGCGCTGGTCGAGCGAGGCGCGCTTCCTGCCGCCGGGGAGGGCGAGATCTACGCGGCGGACCTGCTCGGCTACGCGGTCGCCGACCAGTCGGGCACGTCTCGAGGCGAGGTGATGGGCCTGGAGACCGCCGGACTACAAGAATTGCTCCGGGTGCGCGGCGCCGGGCGCGAGTCGCTGGTCCCCTTCGCGCTGGTCCAGGAGATCGACGAGGCCCGCCAGCGCATCGTGATCGAGGCCCCCGACGGGCTGTTCGAGCTGGAGGATTAGGTGGAAGTCGCCGTACTGACCCTGTTTCCCCGCCTGATCGCGGGGCCGCTCGCGGAGAGCCTCCTCGGCAAGGCCCAGGAGAAGGAGCTCTTGCGCGTCCGGGTCATGGACATCCGCGATTTCGCCTCCGGCAGGCACCGCGTCACCGACGACGTGCCTTACGGGGGCGGCGCCGGCATGGTGATGAAGCCCGAGCCGCTGGTCGCAGCCATCGAGGCGGCGCGAGCGGCGCTCCCCGGCGCGCGCGTGGTGCTGCTCTCGCCGCAAGGCGCGCGGTTCGACCAGCGCAGGGCGGAGGAGCTGGCCGCCCTGGAGCGGCTGGTGCTGGTCTGCGGGCGCTACGAGGGCATCGACGAGAGGGTCCTCGCTTACGTCGATGAGGAGCTTTCCCTGGGCGATTTCGTGCTGCAGGGCGGCGAGGTGGCGGCGCTGGCGGTGATCGAGGCCGCGGCGCGCCTGGTCCCCGGCGTCCTGGGCAACCGCGAGAGCGCCGCCCGGGAGTCGTTCGCGGGCGAGGCGCTCCTGGAGGGCCCGCAATACACCCGGCCGCCGGAATTCCGCGGCGCGGAGGTGCCGGAGGCCCTGCTCAGCGGGGACCACGCCCGCATCGCGCGCTGGCGCAGGCGCCAGGCGCTCTTGCGCACGCGGGAGCGCCGCCCGGACCTGTTCGAGAAGCTGCGCCTGTCGCCCGAGGACCTGCGGCTTCTCGAGCGAGAAGAAGCTTGACGATTCCTTGGTTTTCAGAGAGCAGTAGGACACTCTACAGACGGCAAGTCCGAAGGAGCGGTGCGAAGATGCGCGCGAAGGCGATCGAGCTGGTGGAAGAGAAGAACGTGAAGCCCGAGGCCCGCGGCCAGGTCCCGGCGTTCCGCGTCGGGGATACGGTGCGGGTACATTCCAAGATCAGCGAGGGCGACAAGGAGCGCATCCAGATCTTCGAGGGCGTGGTCATCCGCCGCAGGCGCGGGCACCTCAGCTCGACCTTCACCGTGCGCAAGGTGTCGTATGGGGTGGGAGTGGAGCGCATCTTCCCCGTCTACTCCCCCCGGATCGAGAAGATAGAAGTGGTGACGAGCGGGCAGGTCAGGCGCGCGCGGCTATTCTACCTGCGCGAGCTGCAGGGCAAGGCGGCGCGGCTGAAGAGCGCCGAGGAAAGCGCCGCGCAGTAACACACGGGGGCGAAGGCTACGTGCAGCTCACCGAGCTGCTCTACCAGCGGGTGAAGGATCTCGGCACGCAGGGCCAGATCGCCTTGCGGCCTGGATACGTGGCCGTAGTCTCCCGGGCGGCCTCGCTGCGCAGCGCGCTTCTGGCCGCGCTGTTCCCCGGCCCGGACGACCTGCTGCGCCTGGTCGACGGCGAGGGCCCCACCCGGGTCGGGCTCGGCCTGACCTCCGGAGACGGCACTCCGTACCGGCTCCTGCGCGAGCTGGGCGGGGCGCGGCAGCTGCAGCGGTTCGACGCCGCGGGCAAGAGGTTCTCCACGCTCTCCCAGGACAACCTGGAGATCGAGTCCTTCCTGCGGGTGGAGTGCGGTTTGCCACCGGCCGACCACTACTTCAGCTTCTTCATCCTGGAATCGAACGAGCTGCCCTCGCTCAAGGCGCGCGGCGTGGCGGCCCCCGAGGCCGTGGTGGACAATGCCAAGGTCCAGGCGCTCAAGGAGGAGCTGGAGCAGACCAAGCGGTACGAAGGGATCCAGGATCGGCTGTTCAAGGTGCAGCAGCGTCTGCACGAGCTGACCGAGCTCAACCGGAAGTTCCACGAGGCGCAGGACAAGCTGAACGCCATCCAGGCGGAGCTGGCGCGTTCCCCGTGGACGGCCGAACAGATGAAGGAGCTCACCGCGCGCGCCGGCCGGATGAAGGAGGACCAGAAGAGACGCGACGACGCCCTCAGCGAGCTCGCCTACAAGCGCCAGCGGGCCATCCAGACCACTCCGCCTCCGGCGGAGTCGCTGTGGGGCAACGGGTGGTTCGTGGGCGGCCTGCTCCTGGGCATCGGCGTCGACGCGCTGGCGGTCTGGCTGCGCAATCCGCAGATCGCCTTCGCCGGGCTGGTCCCGTTCTTCGCCGCGCTGGTGGCGCTCCTGCGCTGGATCCAGGTGGACGAGGCCGACAAGGAAGCCGCCACCTACCTCAAGGACTTGAAGGAGCGCGAGCAGGCCGTCCACCGCCTCTTCAACGAGGAGCAGGCCCTGCTGAAGAACGCGATGAGGGCGGCGCACGTCGACTCGGCCTCCGATCTGATCCAGCTCTTCGAAGAGCGCGAGAAGGTGATCCATTCCCGCGAGGATGCCCGCGGCCTGGTCGATGAGCTGCGCAAGCACCCGGACCTGGCCCGGGTGCCCATCGAGACGCCGCTCCTGGAAGAGGAGAAGCGCAAGCTGGAGGCCGAGGTGTCGGCGCAGGGGTTCGCCCGCCCGCTGGGGGAGATCGAAGTGGACTTGAAGCACGCCATGGGACTGGGCGGCTCGCGCCGGGGGGGCACCACCGTCCCCGAGCCCGAGGTGCCGCAGAACCTGGTGGAGAGGGCGGCCGAGCTCCTCAACCTGTCGGCGGACGAGGTGTGGGAGGCGATCTCCCCGCGGCTGTCCGCCTACCTGTCGGCGCTCACCGACAAGCGCATCGCCTCCAGCTCCACGGACGAGAAGCGGCACTGGGTGCTCTCCAACGCCGACGGCCGCAGCGGGCCGTACCACGGCCTGCCGCCGCTCTTGAAGGACCTGGCATACGCGGCGCTGCGCCTGGCCCTGCTCGAGCGGGTGGCGGCCTACAAACGCCTGCCGGTGGTGGTGGACGACGCGTTCTCTTCGCTCGAGCCCGCCAAGCGCGCGCTGGTGGCCAAGATGCTCAAGGGAATCTCGGCCCAGACGCAGATCATCCACCGCACCGTGGAGGAGCCGCCGCAGGGAACCGCGGACCTGGTGGTCCAGGCGTGAGCACGGTCCGCCAGCGCCTCGGCGACCTGGGAGAAAAGGCCGCCGAGGATCTGCTCGCCGCGCGCGGCTACCGGATCGTGGCGCGCAAGCACCGCTGTCCGCGCGGCGAGGTCGACCTGGTGGCGGAGCAGGGCGACTTGCTCGTGTTCGTCGAGGTGCGCACGCGCGCGACCGCGGCCTTCGGCGCGCCGGAAGAGACGATCGGTGCGGCGAAACGGCAGCGGCTGGTGCGGGCGGCCCGGGACTTCCTGGCCCGGTGGAGAGGTCCAGTCCGCGGCGCGCGCTTCGACGTGGTCGCGGTAGTCGACCACCCCAGCGGTCCGCGTCTCACGCATTTCCCCGGCGCCTTCGACGCGCCATATTGAGGGCCGTGCCGCTCTACGTGGTCGCGACGCCGATCGGCAACCTTCAGGATTTGACGGAGCGTGCCCGCGAGGTGCTGGCCGCTTGCGATGCCGTCGTGGCCGAGGACACGCGGCACACCGGCCAGCTGCTGAAGCACCTCGGCATCGAGAAAAAGCCGTTTCTCGCGCTGCCGGCGTACGACGAGGCGGGCAGGGCGGACGCCCTGTTGCGGAGGCTGGCAGAGGGCTCTTCCCTCGCGCTGGTGACCGACGCGGGTACGCCGGGGATCAGCGACCCCGGTGCGCTGCTGGTGCGCCGGGCGGTCGAGCAGGGGTACCCGGTCGTCCCGGTGCCGGGTCCGAGCGCCGCGATCTCGGCCGTCAGCGTGAGCGGCTTCGCCCAGCCCCGTTTCCACTTCGCCGGGTTCTTGCCGCGGAAGGTGAAGGCGCGCGCGGGCATGCTCGACGAGCTGCGGCCTCTGCGCGCCCAGCTCGTCTTCTACGAGTCACCGCACCGGCTCGCCGCCACGCTGGGCGATCTGCAGGCGGCGCTGGGAGATCGCCCGGCCCTGGTCGCGCGAGAGCTGACCAAGGTGCACGAGGAACTGGCGCGGGGGACGCTGTCTCAGCTGGCGGCGCGTTTCTCCAACGAGGTGCGCGGAGAGATCGTCATCGTCGTCTCCGGTGCCTCCGCCGTGGAAGAAGAGCAAGAGGACCCGTCCGACCTGGAGCGCGAAGTGCGGGAGCGGCTCGAGCGCGGCGAGCGCCCCAAGGAGATCGCCGAAGCGCTCTCCGGCCGCCACGGCAAGCGCGAGGTCTATCAGCTCGCGCTCAAGCTGAAGGGCTCCTGACCTTCGATCCGTCGACCGTGAGTCGGACGCAGCGGCGGGGAACTCCGATTCTCGCCGGCGGTGCTTCTTCGAATGCCGCGCGGTCGTTCGAGCAGCACGCGAGATGTAACGCAGCGCGTCCCGTCCCGGGACGGGACGCGGCGCGTCAACGGAGTAGCCGCCAACTGCGCGCTCGCTTGCTGCAGAGCCGCCGTGGCACTCATTTGGATCGACGTTACCGCCGCTGCCTTCGACAAACTCCCCCTGGAAAGCAAGGGAGACAACGTAGGGTGGAAGAGCAGTACGTCGGCGCGGTCAGAAACTCAGCGCGAGAGTTCCGGCCACGCCCCAGGTGAGAACGTCTTCCGCCCTGAGCCGGTGGCCCGGCTGGTCCAACCGGAAATCATACGTGGGGTTCTGCTCGGGCGCGGGGATGCCCCGACCGCCGGACACGTCCACCGTGCCGTTGCCGTTCAGGTCCTTGCCGACCGACTCGGTGGTGAGGAAATGCGAGGAGTCGATGCCCAGGGTGCCGTACACACGCAGCCGCGCCCAACTGGCGAAGCGCCCATAGATGCCGAGTGACGCGACGGCGTTCACGTACCCCTGCACGTAGGTGAGCTTGCCCAGCATGTCGGAGACCTGGCTGTAGTCGCGCCCGGCGCCGAACCAGGTCACGTCCCCGCGCACGTCGAAGGCGATCTTCCGGTCGGCCTGGAGGTCCTCGCTGACCACGAACTCGCTGCCCAGCGCGAAGCCGGCCTGGACCGGAGGCTGGTAGCGGGCTTCGTTCAACCAAGCGGGGTTCGCGCAGTTGGCGGGCGCCACTTCGGACAGCGCGGCCGGGTTGGCGCAGTTGTCGAACGCGCCCTTCACCGGGATGGCGACGCTCGCACGGAACAGCACGTAGGGGTCGGCGACGCTGAAGCGCTTCGAGAACGCCGTCCAGGCGGCCAGCACGTGCGCCCGCCGAAAGGCCTTGGTCGTGATCGTGTTGCCGGCGGTGGCAGCGGATCCGAACGCCGACGGGTCGTCGACCTGCCCGGGCAGCGGCAGGGTGTAGTCGATGCCCACCACCCAGGTCGAGACCGCCGTGTCGGAGGAGGACAGCTCCGGGCGCAGGCGCTGCTCGCGGCCCTCGTCCACGATTGCCCAGGCGAGCCCCACGCTGGGATCGCGGAACCCAGAGCGCTGGCTGTGCCCCGGCGCGACGACGATGGGCTGGACCGTCGAGCAGTTGGCCGGGTTCCCGCAGCCGGAGATCGAAATGGTGTTGTTGGCGAGGGTGCTGCTGGGAGCGACGGATACACCGTTCACCGTCGCGTAGTCCCAGTCCTGCGCGTCGCGCAGGACGTAGGGGGCGAGGATGTGCAGCTCCAGACCCCGGAACAGGCCCATCGCGACCCGGAAGTCGATCTGGTCCAGCGTGCGGTCGTGCTGCAGCTCGTCGACGAGCGCGATCGCGCCGCCCTGGAGGTTCTCGCGGCGGATGCGGGTCGAATCGCGGCGATGCTGGTAGGTCGCTTGCAGATCCAGCTCGAAGGGCCGGTCCTCGTCCATTCCGGTGGCGACGTCGGTGACCTGCGCCGCGAGCGCAGGCAACGCCACCAGCAAAAAAAGAACTACCCGCCCGAGTCTCATCTCCAACGAGCGTAGCCCGGACTACAAATCGGTCAAATCCCTGGCAAAACATCGCACCACGGAGCACACGGTGGCCGCGGGGATTCGATAATGCTCAGGCGTCGTCGACGCGGAGGCCGAATTCCTTCATTTTCATCTGCAGGGACTTGCGGGAGATCTTGAGCAGCTTCGCGGTCCGGGTCACGTTGCCGCCGGTCACCTCCAGCCCGCGGACGATCAGATCGCGCTCGATGGCCTGGACCTGCCCTTTGACGATCTCCTTCAACGGCCCCGGAGGCCCACTCGCCGCCGCGAGCTGCGCCTCGGCCGCCGGCGCGCCTTCCGGCTCCCTGCGCAGCGAAGCCGGCAGGTCCTTGACCCCGATGCGCGGTCCCTCGGCGAAGAGGATGGTGCGCTCCAGCACGTTCTCCAGCTCGCGGATGTTGCCCGGCCAGGCGTAGGCGGCGAGGCAGGTGAGCGCCTCGTCCTCGATCTTCTCCACGTTCTTGCGCAGGCGCGCGTTGTACTTCTGCCGGAAATGCTCGACCAGCAGGGGGATGTCTTCGCGGCGCTCGCGCAGGGGCGGCAAGTGGATGGGCACCACGTTGAGGCGGTAGTAGAGGTCCTCGCGGAATCGGCCGGCGGCGATCTCCCGGGTCAGGTCCCGGGAAGTGGCGGCCACCAGGCGCACCTCGACGCGGGTGCTCTTCACTCCGCCGACACGCTCGAACTCGCTCTCCTGGATGGCGCGCAGGAGCTTCACCTGCATCTCCAGCGGGATCTCGCCGATCTCGTCGAGGAACAGAGTGCCGCCGTCCGCCAGCTCGAATCGCCCGGGTTTGGACTGGACGGCGCCGGTGAACGCGCCCTTCTCGAATCCGAACAGCTCCGCTTCCACCAGCTCGCGGGGGATGGCGGCGCAGTTGATCTTGATGAACGGCCGGTCGCGCCGCGACGAGGTCTCGTGCAGCGCGGTCGCCACCAGCTCCTTGCCGGTCCCGCTTTCACCCTGGATGAGGACCGTGGAAGGAGCGTCGGCGACCTTGGCGATCATCTGCTGCAGCTCCTGCATCTGCTTGCCGCGGCCGATGATCTCGGTGTAGCGGCGGGCCGCGCCTTCCTGCCGCTCCTCCGGGACGACGTTGCGCTGGTTGTAGTCGCTCTGCCGCGCCGCCTTGGCGATGATCGCCTTGAGCTCCCCGTGGTCGAACGGCTTGGCGAGGAAATCGAACGCGCCCGCCTTCATCGCCTCCACCGCGCTGTCGATGCGGCCGTGGGCAGTGACCACGATCACCGGCACGTCGGGGTGGCGCGCGACCACCTTGCGCAAGAGCGTCAGGCCATCCATGCGCGGCATCACCAGGTCGGTGACGACCACATCCGCGCCGTCGCGCTCCAGAGCGGCGATGGCCTCCTCCCCGTCCCCACAGACGGTCACCTCGTACCCTTCGCGCTGCAGCGTGGCCGCGAGGACCTTCCGTAGACTCTGCTCGTCGTCGACGACGAGGACGCGATCGGCCATCCAGGGGACGGGCTACCACGAGCGGATTGGGCGGGCAATCCTTAGCTTCCGCCACGGTCAGGGCGTCTTGTGATACGGCTGGAAGCAGCGGAGGAACCGTGCACATGCGAACCCTGACCGCGACGCTGGCGGCGGTCCTCTGCGCAGCGGCCTGCTCGAACGACGCGCCCAGGTCCCCGATCCGGAGCGTCGGCGCCTCTTGTCTGGACGATTCGGGATGCTCGCTCCACGTCGTTTGCGCGACGGGAATGCCGGGCGGCATGTGCACGTACACCTGCGGCGGCGATCCCTGCCCGGCCGGCGCGATCTGCGCCGACCTGCGCGCGAGCGGCAGCGGGCTGATCTGCGCCACGGCATGCTCGGCGCAATCCGATTGCCGCAGCGGCTACACCTGCTGCCCCGGGATCGGCGCCTGCGTGCCCGCGGCGAACTGCCCTCCTCAGAGCCGGCCTGCGAGCGCCGACCTGGGCCTCGCCTGCGGCGCGGGCTGTCTACCGGGCGAGATCTGCGCCGGCGATCCCAATCCCGAATTCCCCGGCGGGGCCTGCACCGCGGCGTGCAATCCGAACGACCAGACCACTTGCCCCGCGAACGGCAAATGCGTGAGCACGTCGACCGGCTCGTTCTGCTTCCCGCTGTGCGCCGGCGGATGCACTGCTCCGCTCAGCTCGTGCGTGAACGGAGCGTGCCGTGCGCCGGGCGGCTCGCCGGCGTGCACGCCGCCTGGGACGCCGACAGTCCTGGTCGGACCCGCGCTGACCAACCCGCAGCCGACCACCGCGTGCGATCCGGCGCATGCCGCTCCAGTGGGCTCGCCGGTGCTCCCGGCGGCGGCTGCGCCCGGCGTCATGGCGGTCGGGAGAGCGGTCAGCTTCACCGTGCCGGCCGGCACCGGCAGCTTGAGCATCCTGTCGCAGGGCGCGACCGTGCCGGTCAGCTCGATCACGGTGGGCACCACGGTCGTCCCGAACAGCGTGGTCCCGAGCCTGGTGCGGAACCCGTCCAACGTGCTGCTCTACGACGACACCGCGCAGACTCCCAGGGACGGCAGCGCAAATCCGATCTTCTACGGCGGGCTCTCGCCGTTCACCGGAATGATGACGGTCCCGAACACGAGCGTGTCGCTCTTGCGCGCGGGCGTGGGGGGCGGGATCCAGCAAGGCACCTGGCAGTTCACCGTGAACGATTTCGCGCTGGAGTGCACGGGGTTCAGCAACTGCACCCCCAGGACCCCGCCCGGGACGTCCTACGACGTGCGGGTGCTTCTCAAGCCGGGGCTGCCGGCTGCGACGGGAACCGTCGACCTCGCCTTCTACTTCGTCGGGGGCGCAATCGGCACCGCCTCCATCGCACAGGCCAGCGCCGCGTTCAACCGGATGCTGCAGACGCTGGGCACCCTCTACGCGAACGCCGGCCTGTGCCTGGGAACGGTCACGTTGTACGACGTGCCCGCGTGGGCAAAGACCAAGTGGGGCGGGCTGGTCAACGCGGACGACGACTTGCCCTGCGGCGACTTGAGCCAGATCTTCACCCTCTCGGCGCCCGGAAACCAGATCAACTTCTTCTTCCTGAACGGCTTCAAGACCAGCACCGGGGGGAATCTGAACGTGGTCGGGGTGGACGGAACCATTCCGGGGCCGGCCAGCCTGGGCGGAAACGTCAGCAGCGGCGCGGCCGTCAACGGCTCGGACTTGAGCGCCGTCGGTTGCGGCGGGGCCATCGACCTCGCGAACTGCGGCGCGGACGAAGTCGCGTACATCGTCGCCCACGAGGGCGGCCACTTCATGGGCCTGTACCACGTCACCGAGCAGACCGGCGACTCCTTCGACCCCCTTTCGGACACGCCGAACTGCCCGTGCACCAGCTGCGCGCCGGCCAGCCAGCAGTCGTCTTGCGCGGCGAACAACTCGACCACTTCCACCCCGACGCTGGTCAGGAACGGGTCGTGCCTGCGGCCGCCTTCGTGCGGCGGCGGAGACAATCTCATGTTCTGGCTGCTGGGCTCGGCCTCGACGGGCGCGCTCAGCCCGCACCAGGGGCAGGTGATCCGCTCGAATCTGGTGGTCCGCTGAGGAGGTCCTGATGACGTCCATCCTGATCGCCTCCCTGCTTTGCGCGCTGCCGCCGCGAGGCACGCCGCCGCCGCCCGCTGACCAGTCGCCGCAGCAGCCGCTGAGCGACGAGGAGGTCCGCGAGCGGATCGACACGTTCATGGGCACTATCGACACCCGCATCTCGCCCGAGCAGTGGCGCGCCCTGGGCACCCGCGGGGCAGCGATCCTGGAAGGCATGGCCCAGGATCCGAACCTCTTGCCTACGCGCCGCGCGAAGGCCGTCGCCGGGCTTTCGGCCATCGGGGCGGAGACCTCCTCCGGCGTGCTGCTCTCGCTGGCCCGCTCGCCGCAAGCCCCGCTCAACGTGCGGCTCACCGCCGTGCATGGCGTTCCCGGCGTGGTCGCGGCGTCGCAGGTTGCGGCGGCCCTCAAGCCATTGCTGGAGGGTTCCGACAACGTCCACGTCCGCGCGGCGGCGGCCGAGGTCCTCAGCCGCCACGGGGGCTGTGGGCTGGTGCGCGCCCAGGCGGTCCGCGAACGCGACGCTCTGTCCATGCAGCGGGCCCTGCAGAGCTGCGACAAGCAGTGACGTGATTCCCCGGGCGCTGCGAGAGGCCGTGCGCCGCGCGGCCGGCTCCGGCGGCGTGGCGGCGTTCGACGCCGACGGGACGCTCTGGCGCGAGGACGTCGGAGAGGCGTTCCTGCGCCACCTGGTGGCGATCGGCTGGGTGCGCTTGCCGGACGGGAGCGATCCGTACGAGGCGTACGAACGGGCGGTGGATCGCGACAAGCGCACGGGCTACGCGTACGCGGCGCAGCTGCAGGAGGGCCTGCTGGCGGCGGAGGTCGCGGCGGAAGCGGAGCGCTTCGCCCGCTCCTGGGTGCCTCCGCGCCTGGTGCGGGCCGCGCAGGAATTGCGCGCGGCCTGCGCGGACGCCGGGCTGAGGACCGTGGTGATCTCCGCCAGCCCGCTCCCGATCGTCCGCGCCGCGGCTCCGCTCGCCGGCATCGCCGAGCACGCCGCGATCGAAGTCCGCATCCAGGCCGGCCGCTTCACCCGCGAAGTGCTCGAGCCCATCCCCTATGCGGAAGGCAAGGTCGCGGCCGCCACCCTTTTCGGCCCCCTCATCGTCGCCTGCGGCGACTCCCTCCCCGGCGATCTCCCCCTCTTGTCCGCCGCCCGCGTAGCCGCGGTCGTCGCCCCCTCCACCTGCAGCCCCCTCTCCCTCGAAGCGAATCGCCGCGGCTGGCCCATCCTCAGCCAGAACTAAGAGCGTTTCACGCAGAGGAGGGGAGGAAAATGGGAGGAGGGGAGGAGCAAACCGGGTTCCTCCCCTCCTCCTTCTCCTCCGCGCCCTCTGCGTGAAACGTTCTTGGTCCAGCGCGCCTAGCCGCTGTCTTGGGCGAGGGAGGGGGAGATGGGTTCGGTGTCGTCGTCGGAGCGGGGGTCGACGCGGGTGACCTGGAGGGGGGTCGGGGTGAGGCCGAGGCGGCCGGCGGTGTCGACGGCGTTGGCGGAAGGGAAGCGGAGGATGAACTCGCTGCCCTCTCCCAGGCGGCTCTGCACCTCGATGCTGCCGCCGTGCGCCTTCACGATCCGCTGCGAGATGGCCAGCCCCAGCCCGGTCCCCTTCGACTTGGTCGTATAGAAGGGGATGAAGATGCGATCCTTGGCCTCCTCGGGAATGCCGGCGCCCGTGTCCGCGAACCGCACCTCGACCTGGTCGGCCGCGTAGCGGGGGGAGGAATCGGACAGGCCCAGCTCGAGCGGCTGGCGGGGGCGCCGGGTCCGGACGGCCAGGCGCCCTCCGTCGGGCATGGCCTGCACCGCATTGAGCGCCAGGTTGATGAACACCTGCTTGAGCTGCTCGGCGTCGCCCAGGATGCGCGGCAGCTCGGCCTCCAGCGAGAGCTCCAGGCGAACGGTGGGGGGCAGCGATCCCTCGATCAGCTTCACCGTGCGCGAGAGGACGTCGTTCAGGTCGGTGGGAGTCAGCTTCTCGGTCGCGCCGGGGCTCATCGGCCGCGAGTAGTCGAGGAACTGCGCCACCACGCCGTCGAGGCGGTTCACCTCCTCGACGATGATCTGCAGGATCTCCGCGTCTCCCTCGCGCAGCGAGGCCGGGTCGAGGTACTGCGCCGCGCCCTTGATGGCGCCCAGGGGATTGCGGATCTCGTGCGCCAGGCCGGCCGCCATCTCGCCTAGCGCCGCCAGGCGGTCGCGCTCCTTCATGCGCTCGTACAGCCGGCTGTTCTCGATGGTGATCGCCGCCTGCTCCCCCACCTGCAGCATGGCGGCCAGCTCGTCCGACGCGAAGGCTTCCGGCACCCGATCGTCGAGCAGGCAGAGGAACCCGACCACCCGCTGCCCGGCGACGAGCGAGATGGTCACCCCGGCGCGCATCGCCGCCATCGCCGCCCCCAGCTCGGACAGGCGCGAGCGCTCCTCGGCCAGCGCTTCCGCGCGCGGGTCGCGCTCGGCGGGCGTGCGGCCCTCCTCCTCGTCGGGGAGGAGCTGGCGCAGCTCCGCGAGCCGCCGCTCCACCAGCTCGACCAGCTGCGCCTTCTGGCCGGCCTGCGCGCTCTGCACCAGGGCCCGGGCGGTGGCCGCGTCGATGTACGGCGCGGGGGCCGGCCCGCGGTGGTCGAGACGCCGGTACCCCAGCCCGTCGTCGCTCAGGAGGTACAGCGAGGCGTGCGTCACCCGTCGGGTCTCGTAGATCCCGTCCAGCATCACCTGGCCCAGCTGCCGGACGTCCACCACGCTCGCCATCCGCGTGCGCAGGATCTGGAGCGCCTGCACCAGCTGGAACCGCTCGGCGAAGAAGAGCGCCAGCACGCGCTCCTCCACCTTCGCCTTGAGCGGCTCGAAGAGGATCAGGATCACGAAAGAGGCGACCAGCGTGTTGAAGAAGAAGAGCCCGGCGCTTCCCCCGCCGGTCCAACGCACCAGAAGGCCGTAGATGGCGGCCAGCACCAGCCCGACGCTGGCGAGCACCACGATCTTCCCGAGCAGCTCGTTCAAGTCGAGCAGCCGGTGCCGCTGGATCGTCTGGGAGAGGAAGTAGAGGTAGATGGTCAGCGCGACGTTGGCGAACGGGGGCGGCGGCCATCCGGCCAACCGGATGAGCAGCTCGCCAAAGGTGAGGCCGACGCATAGCGCGGCGCCCACCCACAGGTAGAAGAGGCGGGCGCGCTCGGTGCGGCTCGCCGCCCGGCGCATGCGCGCGTAGAGGAGCGAGACGGCCGCGGTGAGCTGCAGGAAGACCGCGCTGGCCACTGTGATGCGCACCCACGGATGCAGCGCGATGGGCGAGAGCGCCAGCGCCAGCGTCACGACGCCCCAGGCGGTGCCCAGCCGCCGCAGGCCGGTGGCGCGGCCGGCGTCCCCCTGGAACTCGACCAGGAAGCCGAGGACGGCGCTGGGCACGAAGCCCGCCGCCGCCAGCGTGAGCCGCAGCGGCCAGGCGACGTGGAGGATCCCGGCCAGGAAATCCCCCAGCTCGTAGACCAGGAGCGCGACGTTCAGGAGCGCGAACGCGGTCCACAGGCGCGTGCGGCCCTTGCGCAGCAGCATCGCCACCGCCAGGGCCAGGGTGACGATGGCCGCCAGGAGCGCGCTCTGGGTCCTTGCGTCCACGATCCCGAGGGTAACACGCGGGTGGGCAGCGTTCAGTCGCGGAATGCAGGGCGCTCCGCGCGCGGTTCCCGAACTGGACTCCGCCCCGCTTCGGATGCCACAGTTCCCCACCTTCCCGAACGCGTCCATGCCCGTCTCCAAAACGGTCCTCCTGCTTGCCCTGGCGTTCGGCGCGGCTCCGCTGCGCGCGGAGGATTCCACGGAGCCGGCGAGCGCCCCGGCACCGGTGGTGGCGGCATACGGCGACGCGGAGCTGGCCTCGTATTTCGCTTCGGGACCGCTGAAGCGGGCCGCCGACGCGGTGCAGGCGGGCCACGCCGCGCAGGCGTTGAAGCTCCTGCCCAGGAAACCGGAGGACCCGCCGGCGCGGTGGCTCCGGGCGCTCGCCCTGCGCGCCGCGGATCGGCCGAAGGCGGCGCGCGCCGCCTTCGAGGAGCTGGCCGCGGCCGGCGGACCGCTGGGCGACCGCGCGCTCCACCTGGCGGCCTTGTGCGCGATCGACGGGGGCGAGGCCGCCGCCGCCGACCGGCTGCTCGCGCAGGTCCCGGCGCGCTACGTCGACGCGGACCAGGCTGTGCTGGAGCGCGCCCGCCAGCTGCAGAAGGCGCACCTGGCCGGGCCGCGGCTGGCGGCGCAGGTCGAGGAAGCGCTGGAGCCGATCTTCAGCGGCAAGGTGCGCGCGGACGTGGCCACCGCCCACCTCCTCGCGGGCGACGCGCAGCTCGCCGCGGGCGCCAAGGACAAGGCGCGGGCGCACTGGCGCGCCGCCTGGCTGGACCACCCGCTCTCGCCGGCCGCCGATTCGGCGCGCGCCCGGGAGCGGCAGCTGGGCCTGGGAGAGCCGATCCCGCCGCTCAAGCTGATCCGCCGGGCGGAAACGCTGCTCGACGCGCACAGGAACCGCGACGCGCTCGACCAGCTCGCGCGGGTCAAGCTGCCCTCGCTCTGCCACGGCGGCTGCCCCGACGATCGCACCCCGGCGGCGCTGCTGAAGGCCGCCCTGTCGCTGCTCGCCCCGGGAAGCCTTCCCGCCGAGCACCAACCGACCGCCGAGGACGTCTCGCGCGTCCCGCAGGACCCGGCCGATCCGCTCGCCTGCAGGGCAGGGCTGGACCGCGGGCGCGCCTTGCGCAAGGAGCGCGACTACTCCCGGGCGCGGGCGGCGCTCGCGCCCGTGGTGCTGCGCTGCGCGGATCCCGACTTGCGCGCCCGCGCGCTGTACCTGCTGGCGCAGCTGCAGACCATGGCGCAGGACGCGACCGTGGCCTCGCTCTGGGAGGCGCTGCACCGAAACTTCCCCGACTCGACGCTGTCGGACGACGCGGTCTTCGCGCAGGCGCTGGCCCGGCGGCGCGCGGGGGATTTCGCCGGCGAGCGCGCGCTCCTGCACGACATCCTCGAGCACCATCCCGAGAGCGACCTGCGCACGGAGGCGGAGTTCCGCCTCTTCTGGTCGCATTTCGCCGAGGGGCACCCGCGGCAGGGGGTGATCTTCCTCGACGAGCTGGCGGCGCACCCCGACCCCGACGGGGCCGACGAGGAGCGCGCGCGCTACTGGCGGTCGCGCGCGCTGCTCGAGGCGGACGCGGCGGAGAGCGACGCCGCCCGCGCCGCCTCGCGCGAGGCCGCCCGGGCCGACCTGATCTGGCTGGTCGAGCTGCGGCCGCTCACCTATCACGGGCTGCTCGCTCGGGGCCGCCTCGCCCAGCTGGACCCGGAACGGCTCCGCGCCATCGAGGAGGAGGAGACTCCCCGCATCACCGCGATGCTGCGCTCCCGCCCGGCGCTGCGGGCCGGCCCCCTCGCGCGCGATCCGCACCTGTTGGCCGCGGTCGAGCTGCTCCGGCTGGGCCTGAAACCGGAAGCGGCGCGCGAGCTCCTGGCGGTGGACCGCGGTCCCGCCCGCGCGCCTGGACCGGAAGGGGAGGAGGCGCTGGTGCTCCTGGCCGACCTCTCGGCCCGGGCGGGCGACCTGCGCAATGCGCATGCGCTCATCCGCACCGACTTGCGCGGCCTGCTCCGGCGGACTTCGGAGCCGCTCGCCCTGCGCGCCGCGGCGCTGGCGTACCCGCTCGCCTTCCGCGACCAGATCGCCAAGGCGGCGGAGCGTGCGAAGGTCCCCGCGGACCTGCTGCAAGCGCTGATGCGGGAAGAGAGCGCGCTCGACCCGGGGGCGCTCTCCTCGGCGGGCGCGCTGGGACTGACCCAGCTGATGCCCGCCACGGCGCGCGACGTCGCGCAGCGGCTGCGGCTGCGCGGGTACACCACGGATCAGCTGAACGACCCGGGCGTGAACATCCGCATCGGCGCCACGTACCTGGGTCAGCTGTACAAGAAGTTCCATCACCCCGCGCTGGCGCTCGCCTCCTACAACGCGGGGCCCGGCACGGTGGCGGGTTGGATGAAGGCGCGCGGGGCGCTTCCCCTCGACGCCTTCGTCGAGGAGATCCCGCTGGACGAGACCCGCGCCTACGTGAAGCGCTGCCTCCGCAGTTTCGCCGCCTACCAGTACCTCTACGGCCCGGGCACCTCCCGCTCCCCCGAGCTCGGCGAAGAGCTCTCCACCCCTCCCCGCCCCCAACAAGGCAGCCTCCTCACGAAGTCCAACCGCTCGGGTGCGTAGCCATAGGGGTTGCCTGCAAGCGTTTCACGCAGAGGACGCGGAGAAAAGCGGGAGGGCGCGGAGGATGCTTCTGGAAAAGCCAAATCTCCGCGCTCTCCCTTTTTCCTCCGCGCTCTCCGCGTGAAACGCTTGTAGCCAACTCAGTGGGGTTCGTTGGCTTCGAGGACGCGGAGGACGTTGAGGCCGAGGATTTTTTCGACGTCGGGGCGGGGCATGCCGCGGCGGAGGAGCAGGGAGGTGATCACGGGAAGCTTGCTGACGTCTTCGAGGCCGACGGGGAGCATCGGGACGCCGTCGAAGTCGGAGCCGAGGCAGACGTGGTCCGAGCCGGCCACGGCCACCATGTGCTCGATGTGATCGATGAGCCGGGAGACGGGGACGTCGGGGAGGCCGGCTGCCTGGAACGCCTTGCGGCGCTCGGAGGTGCGCAAGTCGCGGGTCCGGTTGGCCACCGGGATCGCCGCCTTGCGGAACGCGTCGTCGAGGAACCCGCGGGAGAAGTTCACGCAAGCCGCACCCCCGTTGCGGGCCACCGCCTTGAGCTGCGCGTCGGTCAAGTTGCGCGGGTGGTTCGCCAGCGAGCGGGACGAGGAGTGCGAGACCAGCACCGGCCTCTTCGCGGCCCGCAGCGCGTCCCAGAAGAGGGGGTCGGAGGCGTGGGCCAGGTCCACCATCACCCCGAGCTTCTCCATCTCCGCGATCACGCGGCGGCCATGTCCGGTGAGTCCCTGGGTCTCGCCGTCATCCCCGGACGAACCGCCGGCCGGATTCGAGGTCGCCCAGGTCAGCGTGAGGTAGCGCACGCCCTGGAAGGCGAAGACGCGAAGGTGATCGAGCTGCTCCTCCTCGGTCCCGGGAAGCAGCATGTGCGCTCCCTCGACCCCGAGGAGGATGCTGATCAGGCCGCGCCGCGCGTTCTCGCGTACCTCGCGCGCGGTGCGCGCGAGCGCCAGCTCCGCCGGGTGCGCGGCCACGGCCTTTCGCACCGCGTCGATCTGCGTCTGCGCCTCGTCGAAGAACTGTTCGGCGCGGAACCTTCCCGGCTGCACGAAGATGGACAAGAACTCCGCCGAAAGGCCGCCCTCGCGCATGCGCGGGATGTCCTGGTGGTGGTCCTGGTGCGCGACCCCCAGGTCATACTGTTCGTAACGGACCGCTTCGGTCACGTCGGAATGCGTGTCGACCACCAGGGCGCGGCGATGGATCTCCAGCTCGTCTTCGCCGGGCGGAAGCGGTCTGGACGGCGTGGTGCAGGCGCAGCAGAGGAGCAGTGCGAGCGCGACCCGCATCGCGTCAGCGTAGCGCAGGTTGGCGGAAGGGCGCAGGCCGGGTTAGGTTTTTGCCATGGAGGACGCCAGAGGCCGCCTGCGCGAGCTGCCCAGCGTGGACGAGGTGCTCGCGCGCCCGGCCGTTCGCGCGCTGGAAGTGCGGATGGGGCGCGCCGCCGTCAAGGCTGCCGTGCGGCAGGCGGTCGCCGCGGCCCGGGAGCGGATCCTCTCCGGCGCGGCGAAGGGCCCGGGCGAGCTGGTGCCCGACCAGGAGGTGCTGAGCCGCGCCCAGCGAGAGGCCGCGCCCCGGCTCCGGCGGGTGATCAACGCCACCGGAGTGGTCCTGCACACCAACCTGGGCCGGGCTCCCCTGCATCCGGACGCGATCGCGCGGGTGGTCGAGGTCGCCTCGGGATACTCGAACCTGGAGCTGGATCTGGAGACCGGCCGCCGCGGGCACCGCAGCGCGGCGGTGGAGCCGCTCTTGTGCGAGCTGTTCGGCGCGGAGGCCGCGCATGCGGTGAACAACTGCGCGGGAGCCACCTTGCTGGCCCTGGCCGCGCTGGGCAGCGGAGGGGTAGCCGTGGTCTCTCGCGGCGAGCTGGTGGAGATCGGCGGCGGCTTCCGCGTCCCCGAAATCCTGGCGCAGTCAGGCTGCCGCCTGGTCGAGGTGGGGACCACCAACCGCACCCGGCTCTCCGACTACGCCGCTGCCCTGGACGGGCTCCCGCGCGCGCTGCTCCTGCGCGTGCACCGCTCGAACTTCGCCATGGTCGGCTTCACCCAGCAGCCGACGGTGCAGGAGTTGTCCGGTCTGGCGCGGGAGCGGGGCGTTCCCCTCCTGCACGACCTGGGGAGCGGCGCGCTCGAGCTGCCCGAAGGCCTCTCGGAGACCACCGCGGTCCGGTCCCTCGCGGACGGAGCCGACCTGGTCCTGGTGAGCGGAGACAAGCTGCTGGGAGGCCCGCAGGCGGGAATCTTGCTGGGAAGGCGCGACCTGGTCGAGGCCTGCCGCAAGCACCCGCTGGCGCGCGCTCTCCGCGCGGACCGCATGCTGGTCGCTGCCCTGGAAGCGACGCTGCGGCTGTACCGGGCGGGCCGGGCCGGCGAGCTTCCGGTGAACGAAGCGCTGGGCGCAGGGGCCGACGAGCTGTCTCGGCGGGCCACGCGCCTCTCCCTGGAGCTGACCGAGCGCGGAATCGCCTCGGCGGTGGTGGAAAGCGAGGGAAGGGTGGGCGGCGGATCGATCCCGGTCGCGCGGCTGCCGGGGTTCGGCGTGGCGGTGGAGGGCGGCGCAGAGCTCCTGGCGGAGCTGCGCCGCGGCGATCCGCCCGTCATCGCGCTGCTCCGCGAAGACCGGGTGGTCCTCGACGTCCGCTGCGCGGGAGATGTGGGAGAGCTGGCGGCAGCGGTCGCCAGCGCGGCGGCGAGAACGAGCCAAGGTCCCCCGGCAGGCGGTACACTGGCGCGTCATCCTTCGGGCGGCGAGGCGCCCGACGAGCTGGAGGTGTGAGTGCTCTCGACGAGCGTCCTGGTCCTGAACCGCCTCTACCAGCCGGTGCACGTGACCAGCGTGCGCCGCGCGATCATCCTGCTCTACCGCGGCGCGGCGAAGGCCGTGGACGAGCAGTACCAGACGTTCGATTTCGAGTCCTGGGCCGACCTGGCGGTCGCCATCCACCACGAGTCGATCGGGACCTCCTCGAAGCGCCTTCGGGTCCCGCGCGTCATCCTGCTGCAGGCATACGATCACTTGCCGCGGGCCAAGGTGCGCTTCTCGCGCTTGAACATCTATGCGCGCGACCGGAACACCTGCCAGTACTGCGGGCGGACTCCGCCGCGCGCCGAGCTGAACCTGGACCACATCGTGCCTCGCAGCCGGGGCGGCCTCACCACCTGGGAGAACGTGGTCTGTAGCTGCGTGGCGTGCAACCTCAAGAAGGGAGGCCGGACCCCGGACGAGGCGCACATGAGGCTCACCCGCGCGGCGGTCCGGCCCAGATGGACGCCCTTCTTCCGCGGGCCCCCCCGGACCGGGCGCTTCTATTCGCAGTGGCTGCCCTTCCTCAACACGGCCGACCTGGCCTACTGGAACGTCGAGCTGGCTTCCGAGTAGGGCAAGGTGCGCGGGTGCGGGAGCGGCACCGGCCGTTTCGTGACCGTAGAGGGGCGGTACGGTAGATTCCGCCCATGGCGACCTTGATCGAGACGCCCGAGGCGGCCAACCGGCTGGCGCGCGCCATCGCCTCCGACCTGTCGCTCTACAACGAGGCGAAGATCAAGGAAGGCATCGAGAACGACACGTTCTTCACCGTGCTCGCCGAGGAGATCGAGGAGGGCCGCGCGCACTACGAGAGCCGCGTGGACCCCAAGCTGTACGCGGGCACGAACTTCTTCGAGCGGGCCCTGGTCGACGTCATCCTCGCGCGCAAGGGCCACATCAAGTCCGCGATCTGGTGAGCTCAGTCGCCGCCGTATTCGGCGGCGCTGCGCTTGTTCGTGGCCGGACATCATGAAATGCGCTTTGGCCCAATTTCGCGTCGAGGCAGGCGAGGCCGGGATGCGCCTCGACCGGCTCCTTGCCGCGAGGCTGCCGGAGCTGTCGCGGGCGCGGCTGCAGCAGCTCATCGCGGAGGGCGCCGTCAGGGTCGGGGGCGCCGCGGCCAAGGCGTCGCTGCGGCCACGGGCCGGCGCGGAGATCGAGGTGCGGGTGCCCGAGCCGCGGCCCGCGGAGCTCTTGCCGGAGGACTTGCGGCTCCCGGTGCTGTACCAGGACGACGATCTGGTGGTGATCGACAAGCCCGCAGGACTGGCCGTCCACCCGGGCGCGGGCATCGCCTCCGGCACGGTGGTTCACGGCCTCTTGCACCAGGTCCGCGGCCTGGCCGGGATCGGAGGCGAGCTGCGCCCCGGGATCGTGCATCGCCTCGACAAGGAGACCTCCGGGTGCCTGGCGGTGGCGAAGACCGAGGCGGCGCTGCGAGGTCTGCAGGCGGAGTTCAAGTCGCGCCGGGTGGAAAAGCGGTACCTGGCCATCGTCCACGGCTCCCCGGCGGACTCCGGGGAATTCGACACGCTTCACGGCCGCCACCCGGCCGATCGCAAGCGGTTCAGCTCGAAGGTGCGGGAGGGCCGCCGCGCGGTGACCCGCTGGCGCGTGCTGGGGCGGGGCTCGGGAGCCTCGCTCGTCCAAGTGGAGCTGCTCACCGGGCGCACGCACCAGATCCGGGCGCATTTCGCCGACGCAGGGTTCCCGCTTCTGGCGGACGCGCTGTACGGCGGGCGCAAGCGCGAGGCGAGGCTGCAGCCGGACGCTCCGCTGCGGCGCGCCTCGGCGGCGATCGGCAGGCAGGCCCTGCACGCCGCCGTGCTGGGCTTCCAGCACCCGCGGACGGGCGCGCCCGTCCGGTGCGAGGCGCCCCTGCCACGGGACTTCCGCGCCGCGCTGGCCGAGCTCGGCATCGCCGCCGGCTGAACCGAGCGCTTCGGTCGAAGCGGGAGTTATTCTCCGGCGCTGTGAGCTTGTCCCAACGCGTTCCCCTCCTGCTCCGCCGCGCCCGCGCGCTGCTCGGGATCGGTCCGGGGCCTGACGACCGGCTCGCGCGAGCCGAGCTACGCCGCTGCGCGCGGGCGGTCGAGGACCTGCACGAAGGCCTGGTGGGCCGGCGCGAGCTGGCGCGGGCGAGCACCTACGGCCAGCCGGCGCACTTGGCCGCGTATCTCCTCTGGTGGTGGCCGCAGACCTACGCGAAGGTGCGGGCCGCGCTGGCGCTGGCGCGCTCGGCGGGGGCGCTCCAGGGATTGCCGGGCCAGCCGCGCATCCTCGACGTGGCGGCGGGACCTGGCGCGGCGGGTCTCGCGCTGCTCGATGCGCTGGGCGGGACCGCGCTCGCTCTCGACCAGAGCGCCGCGGCGCTCTCCGAGGGGCGCGCCCTGTCTGGCGGGGCCCTGCGGACGCAGGAAGCCGACCTGCGGCGCGGCTTGCCCGCGCTGGAGAGCGATTTCGATCTGGCGGTGGTCGCCAATGCACTTTCCGAGCTGCCCGCGCCGGTCCGGGTCCCGCTGATCGGCGCGCTGCCCGTCGCGGACGGTGGCGCCGTGCTGCTGATCGAGCCGGCGCTGCGCGAGACCGGACGCGCCTTGCTCGAGGTGCGGGACGAGCTGCTGCTCGGTGGCGCCTGGAAGGCCGCTGCGCCCTGCCTCACCCAGCGTCCCTGTCCGGCGCTCCAGCATCCGCGCGACTGGTGCACGGCGCAGCATGCGTGGGACCCACCCCCGCACGTGGGGCAGCTCGCGGCCGAGCTGGGCCTCCGAGCCGACCAGGAGCTTGCCTACGCCCCGCTGGTGCTGACGCGGAGGGTGGCGCAGCCGCCTCCGGACGTCTGGCGGGTGGTCGGGGTCCCGCAGCCCGAGAAGGGCAAGAAGCGGCTGTTCGTCTGCAGCGACCAGGGCCGCATGCCGGTCGCGCGCCTTTCCCGCGATGCGACCGCGCAGAACGCGGACTTCGATCGCCTCGGACGCGGCGACCTCGCCCTGCTGCGTGGGGCCGCGCCGAAGGGCGACGGGCTGCGCATCGGGCCCGCTGGCGAGGTGCGCCGGATCGATCGGCTGGATGCGGAAACGCCGGCCGCCTCGGGTGTTTCGGAGCCCGGGTGAGGCCCCGGCTCCTGGTGGTGGTGGGGCCGACGGCATCCGGGAAGACGTCGCTCTCCTGCGCGCTGGCGGGAGAGCTGGGGGCGGAGATCGTCTCCGCGGACTCGCAGCAGTGCTACCGCGGCCTGGACGCGGGCACGGCCAAGCCCACCCCCGAGGAACGGTCGCGAGCGCCGCATCACCTGCTGGACGTGGCAGAGCCGGAGGAGCAGCTCGACGCTGCCCGCTTCGTGCAGCTCGCCGACGCGGCCATCGCGGAGCTGCACCGCCGCGGCAAGCGCGCGATCGTGACGGGCGGGACCGGCCTGTGGGTCCGGGCCCTCCTGCGCGGGCTGGTGGGCGCGCCCGGCGCGTCCGCCGGGTTCCGCGCCGGCCTGCGCGCCGAGATCGAGCGGGAAGGCCTCCCGGCGCTGCACGCGCGCCTCGCCTCGGTCGATCCGGATGCGGCGCGGGCGATCCGGCCGAACGACCGCGTGCGCATCGAGCGCGCGCTGGAGGTGCATGCGCTCTCCGGCCGCCGCCTCTCCGAGCTGCAGCGCGCGCATGCCTTCGCGCAGGAGCGCTACCAGGCCCGCGTCGTCTACCTGGAGGCGCCGCGCGACGTCCTGCACGAGCGCATCGCCCGCAGGACGCAGGCCCTGTTCGAGTCGGGCACGCTGGAGCGCGAGACGCGCTGGCTGCTCGCCCGGTGCCAGCGCGTCCCGGCGGCGCGCAAGGCGCTGAAGATCATCGGATACGGCGAGATGGCGGACGCGCTCACGGATCGGTGCACGCCCGGCGAGGCAGAGCAGCGCGTCGCCGCCCGGACCCGCCAGTACGCCAAGCGGCAGCGGACCTGGTTCGCGAAGGAATACGGCCCCGCGGCGCCCTGGCCCCCCGACGCGGCGCGGCTTTGCGCTGAGTCAGCGCAATGGTACGAGGGCGCGTAGGAGCCGATGAGCACCTTCGCACTGGAGTTCGAAAAGCCCCTGCTGGAGCTGGAGCAGAAGCTCGCCGAGCTGAAACGCCACGCCGGGACCGGCGCCGCTTCGGGCGACGGGGATGCGCTGGACGGCGAGATCCGCCGGCTGGAGAAGCGCTGCACCAAGCTGCAGCAGGAGATCTTCGCCGAGCTGTCCCGCTGGCAGGTGGTGCAGCTCTCGCGCCATTCGAGCCGGCCGTACATGCTCGACTACGTGCAGCGGCTGTTCACCGACTGGATCGAGCTGCACGGCGATCGATCTTTCGCTGACGACCAGGCGCTGGTGGGCGGCCTGGCCCGCTTCGACGGCGAGCCGGTGCTGGTGCTCGGGCAGCAGAAGGGACGATCGACCAAGGAGAACCTGCTGCGCAGCTTCGGGATGCCCCGGCCGGAGGGCTACCGCAAGGCGCTGCGCCTGATGAAGCTGGCGGAGCGGTTCGATCGGCCGGTGATCGCGTTCATCGACACCCCCGGCGCGTACCCGGGGATCGACGCGGAAGAGCGCGGCCAGGCGGAGGCGATCGCGGTCTGCCTGGAGCAGATGGCCGCGCTACAAGTGCCGGTGATCTCGGTGGTGATCGGGGAAGGCGGCTCGGGTGGCGCGCTGGCCATAGGCGTGTGCAACCGCCTGCTCATGCTCCAGTACAGCTGGTACTCGGTGATCTCGCCCGAGTCGTGCGCGGCCATCCTCTATCGCGACTCGAGCAAGGGGCAGAAGGCGGCCGAGGCGCTCAAGCTGACCGCCCGCGACGCCTACGAGCTGGGGATCGTCGACGAGCTGGTCGAGGAGGCCGCCGGCGGCGCGCACCGCGACCCCGACGCGACGGCCGAGAGGCTGCGCGAGGCGCTCCGCCGCCACCTGCGCGAGCTCCGGGCCATGGGACCGGACCAGCTGGTGGAGGATCGCTACCGGAAATTCCGCAAGCTCGGCCCGATTACCGAGCCACCCCCCCCATCGCCAGGCTGACCGTGATCTTTTGGGGGGTCGAGGGGGGAGCTAGCTCTCATCATCAATCACTTCTCGCTCGGGCGAGGCGGTCTGGTTCGAGGACGAATCGATGCGTTCCGCGTCCGAGGACGAACGACCGCGGGTCTCCTTAGCTTTTCAGGGGGAGTTTGTCGGAAGGCAGCGGCAGGGAAGTTGGCTCATGATGAGTGCGACGGCGGCTCTGCAGCAGAACGATCTCGCTGTTGGCGGCCACTCCGTTGACGCGCCGCGTCCCGTCCAGACTCGATGAAGTGGCTGGCTCCTCCTCGGACGAGCTGACGGGTTACCGTCGCTCAAGGACTTCCGCGCTCGAGGCGCAAGAAGGAGGAACCAGCCGTGGACCATTGT